>ERZ825670.9-NODE-9-length-291307-cov-22.590568_pt1 | contig 291307 bp, 269 predicted proteins | sample MGYA00519929_ERZ825670 | MGnify/ENA primary metagenome ERZ825670 (study PRJEB31778, sample SAMEA3449207) | human gut metagenome | biome: human gut; feature: human-associated habitat; material: faeces | place: United Kingdom | collected 2010/2012 ...
GTAGATGACCGGGCTTATAACAAGCTCGGTTTTTCCATTCACGACTACTTCTTTGCCAAAACCCTCGACCAAGTGCGTCCGGGCGGCGTGATCGCGTTTGTGACCTCCCGCTACACGATGGACAAGCAATCACCCGAAGTCCGCAGGTACATCGCGCAGCGGGCGGAGCTGCTGGGTGCCATTCGTCTGCCCAACAATGCGTTCCGCGCCAACGCCGGTACGGATGTGGTTTCGGATATCATCTTCCTGCAACGCAGAGACCGCCCCATTGAGATCGACGAGGACTGGATTCACCTCGGCCAGTCCGAAAACGGTTTTGCCATCAACAGTTACTTCGCAGAGCATCCGGAAATGGTGCTTGGAACCCCATCTTCGGAGAGCACGCAGTACGGCAAGCAGGATTTTACCGTCAACCCCATCGAAGGTGCAGATTTGGGAACACTGCTCCATGAAGCGGTGCAGAACATCGGCGGTAAATACCAGGAGGCAGAGCTGCCAGACCTCGGCGAAAACGAGAAGATCGGCACATCTATTCCCGCTGACCCCAATGTGAAGAATTTCTCCTACACCATCGTAGATGGTGACGTGTATTACCGGGAAAACAGCGTCATGGTCAAGCCTGACCTGAACGCAACAGCAAAAGCGCGCGTTAAGGGCATGGTGCAGCTCCGGGACTGTGTACAGAGGCTCATCGGTCAACAGTTGGACGGCTTTATTTCGGATGAAACCATCCGGCAAACGCAGCAAGAGCTTGATGCACTCTACGATTCCTTCACGGAAAAATACGGGCTTATCAATGCCCGTGCCAACAGTCTTGCTTTTTCGGACGACAGCTCATACTTCCTGCTCTGCTCTCTGGAAATGCTGGATGAAGAAAACAACCTCAAGCGCAAGGCTGACATTTTCACAAAGCGCACGATACGTCCCCATGAGGCCATCACGTCCGTGGATACAGCGTCGGAGGCACTGGCGCTGTCCATCTCGGAAAAAGCCTGCGTGGACATGGACTATATGGCGCGGCTCTCTGGCAAAAGTCAGCAAGAGCTGATCGACGAACTGAACGGCGTTATCTTTCTCGACCCTGTGCACGGAGAATGGCAGACGGCAGATGAATATCTTTCCGGGGATGTGCGACAGAAGCTGAGGGAGGCAGAGGCGGCCGCAAAGGACAGTCCCGGCTATCTACCCAATGTAGAAGCGCTGCGGCAGGCGCAGCCAAAGAATCTGGACGCTTCGGAAATTGAAGTGCGCCTCGGCGCAACGTGGATCGATAAAGCGTATATCAAGCAATTCATGTTCGAGCTGTTGGAGCCAGCTTTCTATGTGCGCCGGAGCATTGATGTTAACTACTCAGATTTCAGCGCAGAATGGAATATCACCGGCAAGAGCGTCGTAGGCCGCAGCGACATCAACGCCAATATGACCTACGGCACGGAACGCGCCAATGCTTACAAGATTCTGGAGGATACACTGAATTTGCGCGACGTGCGCATTTACGACACGATCACGGATGCGGATGGTAAAGAGAAGCGCGTGCTCAACTCCAAAGAAACCACGCTTGCCCAGCAGAAGCAGCAGGCCATCAAGGACGCATTTCAGGAATGGATATGGAAAGACCCGACGCGGCGGCACGAACTGGTTCAGAAGTATAACGAGCTTTTCAATTCCACCCGGCCGCGCGAATACAACGGACAGCATATTACATTCTCCGGTATGAATCCGGAGATACAGCTTCGTGAGCATCAGTTGAACGCTGTTGCTCACATTCTGTATGGTGGGAATACGCTCCTTGCGCACGAGGTCGGCGCGGGCAAGACTTTCGAGATGGTCGCGGCGGCGATGGAGAGCAAACGCCTCGGCCTTTGCCACAAGCCCATGTTTGTGGTGCCCAATCACCTGATTGAACAGTGGGCGTCGGAGTTTCTGCGTCTGTACCCCTCTGCCAATATCCTCGCCGTCACCAAAAAGGACTTCGAGCCGAGAAACCGCAAGAAGTTCTGCGCCCGTATTGCCACCGGCGACTATGACGCTGTTATCATCGGCCACAGTCAGTTTGAGCGTATCCCGGTCTCCAGAGAGCGGCAGGAGCGGATGCTGCAAGAGCAGATTTATGAAATTGAAGACGGTCTGATGGAGCTAAAGGCAAACAACGCTGAGCGTTTCACCATCAAGAGCTTGGAAAAAACGAAAAAGAGCCTCGAAGTGAAGCTCAAGAAATTGCAGGACACCAGCCGCAAGGATGATGTCATCACCTTCGAGCAGCTTGGCGTAGACCGGCTCTATGTGGATGAAGCCCATGCGTTCAAAAACCTGTTTCTCTACACAAAAATGCGCAACGTTGCCGGCCTCTCTACTACCGACGCGCAGAAGTCTTCGGATATGCTCCTGAAATGCCGGTATATTGATGAGATCACCGGCAACAAGGGTATCGTATTTGCGACCGGCACGCCGGTTTCGAACTCCATGACGGAACTGTACACCATGATGCGCTATCTCCAGCATGATATGCTTCAGAGAAAACATCTGACGCATTTCGACTGCTGGGCATCTACCTTTGGCGAAACTGCGACGGCCATTGAGCTTGCGCCGGAGGGCACCGGCTACCGGGCGCGTACCCGGTTTTCAAAGTTCTTCAACCTCCCGGAGCTGATGCAGCTTTTCAAGGAAGCCGCCGACATCAAGACGGCGGATCAACTGCACCTGCCGACACCGACGCCAATCTATCACAACGTCGTGGCACAGCCGACAGAGATTCAGAAAGGCATGGTGCAGGAGCTTTCCGAGCGTGCCGCAAGAGTCCACGCGGGGATCGTGGACGCAAGCACCGATAATATGCTCAAGATCACCTCGGATGGGCGCAAGCTGGGGCTTGACCAGCGCGTTATCAATCCCGACCTGCCTGATGAGGCAGGCAGTAAGGTCAACTTGTGCGTGGACAATATCTATTCCGTCTGGAAGGATGGACAGGCAGATAAGCTCACCCAGCTCGTCTTCTGTGACCTCTCCACGCCGAAAACGGCGGTGCCTGCATCCAGAGCGGCGAAGGCCGCAGGCGGGAACCTCGACAGTCCAGAGCTTCACGCGCTGGAAGCTGCCATTGGGCAGGGTACAGCTGAAGAACCGGCGTTCACGATTTACGACGACATCCGGGAAAAGCTCGTCGCCCGCGGCATCCCCCGTGAGCAGATCGCGTTCATCCATGAAGCCAATACCGATGTTCGGAAGAAGGAACTGTTCGCAAAGGTGCGTGCCGGTCAGGTGCGTGTGCTTATGGGCAGCACCTTCAAGATGGGTGCCGGTATGAACGTTCAAGACAGGCTTGTGGCGCTCCACGATCTCGACTGCCCGTGGCGTCCCGGTGATTTGGAGCAGCGTAGCGGCCGCATCATCCGTCAGGGCAACCGCAACAAGGAAGTCCATATTTACCGTTACGTCACCGAATCCACATTTGACGCCTATCTGTGGCAGACAGTGGAGAATAAACAGAAATTCATTTCCCAGATCATGACCTCAAAATCCCCGGTTCGCTCCTGCGAGGATGTGGACGAAACGGCCCTTTCCTACGCGGAAATCAAGGCGCTGTGTGCCGGAGACGAGAGAATCAAAGAGAAGATGGATTTGGATGTGGACGTTGCGAGATTGAAGCTGATGAAGGCCAGTCACCAGAGCCAGCAATACAAGCTGGAGGACAGTCTTTTGAAGAAATTCCCGGAGGACATTGAAAAGTCCAGAGGCTTTATTTCCGGCCTTGAGGCAGATATGAAAACGCTGGCGGCGCATTCACATCCGGAGGACGGGTTTGCCGGTATGACGGTCAAAAACGATAATCTTACGGATAAGGACAACGCCGGTGCGGCGCTGCTCGAAGCGTTCAAGGATGTGCGGGGTATGGAGCCGGTGCCCATCGGCACTTACCGCGGATTCCAGATGTCCCTCACGCTGGAGGATTTCGGCAAGGACTATGTTCTGACGCTCAAAGGGCAGATGACCCATCGCGTGACGCTGGGCAAGGATGCACGCGGCAACCTCACTCGTATCGATAACGTTTTGAACGCCATGCCGGACAGATTGCAGAATGTCAGAAACACGCTGGACGCGACGACCGCACAGATGGAAGCTGCAAAGGCAGAGCTGGGTAAGCCCTTCCCGCAAGAGGAAGAGCTGCGCGTAAAATCTGCACGGCTTGCAGAACTCAACGCCGAGCTGAACATCGACGAGCGCACGCCCGTGGAGCAGTTGGCGGATGATGCTGCGATTTCTGCAAAAGCAGAACGCCCCTCCGTACTGGCACGGCTGAAAAACACACCGACGCGCCAGACGCAAGACACGCCCGGAAAGCAGCGGGAGCAGGAAAGCAGATAACAAAACAGCGCCGACGAGGAATTACTTTTCCTTGTCGGCGCTATCCTGCACCTTTGCCTCTTTCTCGCGGCGGCGCTGCTTCTGCTCTGCCTTTTTGCTGCGCTTTGCCTCTATCTCATGGAGCCAGTCTTTGACGGGAGCCTTCCACGGCTCGCTTTTGTTGGGAATGTTCTTGATAAGGCTGCGCGGATTCAGCCCCAGCCGTTTGGCGAGGGCGATATCTTTGTCATCCAGTCGGCAGCGCTTTTTGGCTTCCTGCCAGAGCTGATCGTTGTTTGCCATTTTACCACCACCGTTTTTCTTATTATACGGAAAGAACGAGTACAAATCAAGATTACAAGGAGGACGATTATGGAACGTAATGATATCCAAAAAATTTCTTCTGAAACCGCAAATATCCCTGTCTATAAGCAGAGTGCAGAGTATGCCATCGAGCATGATGAGCTGCCCGCCTACCGGGAATCCTTTCGCGTAAACATGGCTTGCCGGGACGCGCTGGAAACCGCGATCCATGAAAGCTACCACGACTATTGCCTCGACACAGGCAAAGCATCCGCACAGGTCGCAGCGCAGTTTGGAATGGAGCGCATGGCGTATGTGCTTGCCAATACCGTGCGTGCGTTTGACCACGACGGGCGAATCAGCCGTGATAACAAGGCGTGGGCGCAGACGGTTCCGGTCTGTACCGATGCCGACGAATGGGGGCATGAACGTAGCCGGTATTTTCTCGTATCGCAGGTCAATCCCGGCCTTGTCAATCTGCTTGTCTCTCGTGTGCGCGAGGAGCTGGCAAAAGAAAAAGCTGCGCCGGAAAAGCGCCCATCTGTGCTTGAGAAAATTCAGAAAAATAAGACGGCGATTCAGGCAAAGGCCGCAGAGAAAAAGCTGCCGGGACAGGAGCGATGACCATGGCCAGAAACAGAAATGTGCAGATCATCTTCTGGGTATCCGAAGCGGAGAAGAGCATGATCGAAGAAAAAATGACGCAGGCGGGCATGACCAATCTCAGCGCCTATCTGCGCCGCATCGCCATTGACGGCATGATTGTCCGGTTGGAGCTGCCGGAGCTGAAAGAAATGGTATCACTTCTTCGCTATGCCAGCAACAACATCAATCAGATCGCGCGGCGGATGAATGAATCCGGGCGCGTCTATGGTACAGATTTGGAGCAGGTCATCCAAAATCAGGAGCAGCTTTGGGATATGGCGAATGGGATACTGGTAAAGCTTGCAGGCATCAAATAATGGAGCTGCGGCTCCAATGCCATCCCTCTCCGCGGCATCCTTGCCTCTGCTCCTATTAAATTGTAATATGTAGGCGAAGGAGTTGATGAAAATATGAAGTTCATTCTGAAAATCTTGCTGGCTCCGGTCATGCTTATTCTCGCGTTCCTGATCTGGCTCTGCACGTTGACCCTGCATATTTCCTCTGTGCTGCTGAATATCCTGTCTGTGCTTCTCGTCCTTGTGAGCGTTTTCAGTTTCATCGACCACAATGTAAAAAACGGTGTGATCGAGCTTGTAGCGGCGTTTCTGCTTTCGCCCTACGGTCTGCCGATGCTCGGTGCGTGGCTTGTTGCACAGCTTCATCTGCTGCGGGACTGGATGAAAGAAAAAGTATATTGGTAACGCATAGCGCGGGAGGGTGAAAACTCTCGCGCTATTTTTGCAAAGGGGGCTTGCTCGTGGCGACCACGCGAATCATTCCCATGCACGTCAACAAGGGCAAGACCATTGCCCAATGTCTGACGGAGCGGACAGACTACGCTAAGAATCCGGATAAGACGGAAGACGGCGAATATATCTCTGCCTATGCCTGTGATGCAAAGACGGCAGACAGCGAATTTCTCTTATCCAAGCGCCAGTACCGACAGCTCACTGGCCGGGAGCAGGCCAGCGATGTGATCGCGTATCAGATCCGGCAATCCTTCAAACCGGGCGAGGTCACACCGGAGGAAGCCAACCAACTCGGCTATGAATTTGCCAGGCGCTTCACGAAGGGCGACCATGCCTTTATCGTCTGTACCCACACCGACAAGCAGCACATCCACAACCATATCATTTGGAACTCCACTACGCTGGACTGCACGCGGAAATTTCGCAACTTCTGGGGCAGCACCGAAGCTGTCCGGAAGCTCAGCGATCTTGTCTGTATGGAGCACCGGCTGTCTGTGATTGAGAATCCGAAGCCGTACAGCAAAAGCTACAACAAGTGGCTGGGCGGCAAAGCAAAGCCCTGTCAGCGCGATCTGCTGCGTGCGGCCATTGACGCAGCGCTTGCGAAGAAACCGAAAGATTTTGAGGAATTTCTGAAGCTGGTGGAAGCCGCCGGTTACACCGTAAAACGCGGCAAGCATGTCACCTTCATGCGGGACGGTCAGCAGCAGAATATTCGGCTCCGGTCGCTGGGCGAAGGCTACTCGGAAGAAGAACTGCGGGCTGTGATTCTCGGTACACGGGTGCATACGCCACGCAGGAAAAAGAGGTATCCTTCCAAGGTGTCGAGACCGACGCTGATTTCACAGATTGAGGCCAAAATCGGCAACGGCAAAGGCGCTGCCTACGACCAGAAGCTGAAAGTCGTGAAGCTGAAAACCATGGCTGAAACGCTGCTGTTCATCCAGAAGCATGATTTCGCGGATTTCGATGCGCTGGCCGATTATGCGGATGCTGCAAGCAGCAGGACGAAGAAACTGACGGCAAAAATAAAGGCGGCAGAGAGCCGCATGGCAGAGATCGCCGTTTTGAAAACGCACATCATCAACTATGCCAAAACCAGAGATATCTACACCGCTTATCGCAAGGCCGGGTATTCCAGAAAATATTACGATGCGCACGAGAGCGACATCACCATCCACAAGGCAGCGAAGAAGGCGTTTGACGATCTGGCGCTGAAAAAGCTGCCCACCGTCAAGAGCCTGCAAGCGGAATATTCCGATCTGCTCGTGCAGAAGAAGCTCGATTATGCAGAGCTTTCCAAGGCTCGTGACGAAGCGAAGCGGCTCCAGATTTATAAGGCCAACGCCGAGATGCTCCTGCGCACGGATGCCGACGACCAGCGGCAGACAAGAGAGCATCAACAGGAAAAATAGCACTGCAACGCAGGGCGCAGCCGAACGGGAACCGTTCGATCAATCAGGGGGTTGGGGAGAGTTTCCCCAACAAGCAGCAGGGAGATTTCCGTCACCGGAAATCTCCCTGTTCGTCAAGTTTGTATAAACGCAGGCATTGCTTGCCAAGTGTAACGTCTCAGACGCGGCTTCTTATTTCGTGGAGTTCATCACTCCATGACCCTTACGCCCTATAATATTCATAACAAATTATAGCACTTAGCTCGGTAAAAATCAATAGGAAGAGGTGAATTTGCGGCAGTTTTTGAAAAAAGAAATTAGGGTGCAGGCGTGAACTTGAAATTATGTGCCCGATTTCTGCTGCTGACACGTTTGGCTGACGGTTTATCGCAGTCAAATGCGCAGTCTGGAACAGCTTGGTGCTGTTGGTAGAATGTGAGTTGCCACAACGTTTTCAAAAAATTAGGAGGTTCTCAAGATGGCAAAAGGCGAAAATATTTTCAAACGCAAGGACGGCAGATGGGAAGCACGCTATATCAAAGGCTATGAGCTTTCCGGCAAAATCAAGTACGGCTTCTGCTACGGCAAGACTTATCGGGAGGCCAAGGAAAAAGTGACCAAGTGCAAAGCGGCACTGGTCAACGGGAAGCCGATTCCAAGCACAAACTCCCGGCACCGTTTTGCGTTCTACTGCGACGAATGGCTGCGTATGCGAAAGCCCAAAGTGAAGGAGTCTACCTATATTAAATATGATACCGCTTTGCGGAAGCACATCAAGCCGAAGCTCGGTGGCTGCTTCCCCATGGGCATGACGACCGGCCTGATCGACGACTTCACCGAGGAGCTGCTTTTTGAGGATGAGCTGGCTCCGAAGACTGTGCATGATGTGCTTGTCGTTCTGCACGGTATCCTGAAATACACAGCGACATTTTTCACCGGAGGATTCCCGGCAATCGAGATCAATTATCCAAAGCCCGGAAAAAAGGAAATGCGGGTGCTGTCCCGCGAAGAGCAGACGCGCTTCGTTTCCTACCTGTTGGATGATATGGATACCTGCAAGTTTGGCGTGCTGCTGACGCTGTTCACGGGTGTTCGTATTGGAGAGCTCTGTGCGCTGCAATGGGGCAATATATCCTTAAAAGAACAGACGATCCGCATCGACGCCACGCTTCAACGGCTGCGCGATACCAGTACCGCTGACAATCCCGGTTCACGGACGAGAATTGTGATCGGTACACCCAAAAGCGATACTTCCATCAGGACGATTCCCATAACAGACTACACGGCTGAGCTTTGCGGGAAGATGAATCCTCAAAGTTCAGCCGCTTATGTTTTGACCGGCACAGAAAATTATATGGAGCCGCGTGCGCTGCAATACAGGATGGAGAAATATACCCGCGAATGTGGCCTGGAGGGCGTTCATTTTCACACACTTCGTCACACGTTTGCGACGCGAGCCGTCGAGGTTGGGTTTGAGATCAAGTCGCTTTCAGAGGTGCTGGGACACGCGACAACGACCATCACGCTTGACCGGTACGTCCACTCTTCTCTGATTTTGAAGCGGGACAATATGAAAAAATTGAACGCCGTAGGGTTCTGAAATACGCAGTCAAACTTTTGTGTCATGCGCACGAAAAAACATAGGTATTCCAGTGTTTTGCCGCCTTGGATGGGGTGATTGGATGGAGTGATGAACTCCACGAAGCACCGAATCCCAAGGCTTTTTTGATATGAAGGAGGTTTGACGTGAAGTTTCTAATCGTGGATTGAATTCCCGTCTGTCCGTCGAGTGATGAACTCCACGATGATTTTTCGCCAGAACCAGCAGATCAATCGGCGCGTGCTGATGTTCTGCTTTCTTTTCCCGGACAGGATAAGTACCCGCTTATTTTCCAGAAAGAGGTGTGCAGTTGGAAGTACAAGAGATGCGGCAGGTCTTCATAGACAGCGCAGTTCGCGTCGTAGCGCGGGATGGCCTGGAGAAAACCACTACCAAAGCCATTGCATCCGAAGCGAAGCTGAACGAGGCATATATTTATAAGTGTTTCTCCGGCAAAGATGACCTGCTCAGCGCGGCACTTCACATGGAAGATGTGAACTTTGCCAACCTTCTGCAAAAGACGCTTCCTGTTATGCACATGCCGGGACTCTCGTGGAAAGAGCGGGCCTATATCCTCTGGAAGAGAAGCTGGGACTTCATCCTGAATGAGCCAGCCGATTGTATCTTCTACATTCGGTACTATTATTCCGCAAGCTGCCGTTCTCATGCATACGAAACGCATCTTGCATGTTTTAAGCCGCTGATCGAGAAGGCGAGCAAGTCCTTCAAGCCCGGCACATACATGGACATGCTCATTCATCAGGTCTTCTCCACGATGCTGTTCTTTGCCTCCAGAGTTATGAACGGCGAGATGGAAAACAGTGAGGAAACGATCACATGGGCTTTTGAACAGATTTATAGCTTTGTCGTGCCGAACGTCAGAGCTGAAGTTTTAGAAGAAGAGGATAAGAAAGAAGCTTTATGAATAACTCGCTCAAGAAAATCTGGAATGTGATCAGCAGCATCCTGGTCGCGCTGGTGGTGCTTCTGGCGCTCCTGCTGGTTGGCGCGAGAGTCGTTGGATTGCAGGTATTCACCGTGCTGTCCGGCTCTATGGAGCCGACCTATCACACCGGTTCGCTGATCTATGTAAAGAAGGTAGACCCCTACACCATAAAAGAAGGACAACCCATCACGTTCATGCTGGACGAGAACACGGTGGCCACGCACCGCGTCGTGGGCATCGTCCCGGACGAGGAAGACCCCACCGTGATCCGCTTCCGCACCAAGGGCGACGCCAACGAAGCCGAGGATGGTTCTCTCGTACATTATAAAAATGTAATCGGCACGCCGATCTTCTCCATCCCGTATCTCGGCTATATTGCGGATTATATCCAGCACCCGCCCGGAATGTACATTGCCATCTCTGCCGGTGCTGTCCTGCTTTTGCTTGTGTTCATCCCCGACATTTTTGCGGACGGCAAAGACGAGGACGAGAGCAAAAAGAAAAAGTCTTCCCGGCGCAAAAAAGGCGCTCATGCTGCGGCACACAAAGCTGCTGCGGTCGATGTCACCCCGGAAGAACCCGCCGATGAAAGCCTGACCGACGAGATCCGCCGGAAAACTGACAATCTGCTCACAGACGACGAGGTGGAAGCCATTCGTCAGACCGTCGAGGCAGGCCGCTTTGACAAAGCTGCCGCCGATGCGCTCCGGCAGGAGCTGATAAAGCGGGAAGCAGAACGGGACGCGCAGTAAGCGCTTCACATTTATTCAAGGGCAATGCCGCAAGGCTCCCTATATAACAAATTTTTAGGAGGTTTTCGTGATGAAAACGAAAAGCAAGGCTCTGCTCCTGACCCTCTGTGCGGTATTGCTTGTTACCGCCTCTGTGCTGGGAACCATGGCGTTTCTGACTTCCAACGATGAAGTCGTCAACACATTCAGCGTCGGCTCCGTAGCAATCAAACTGGACGAAGCCAAGGCGAATACTGACGGCTCTCTGGTTGAGGGCGCTGCGCGTGTCAAGGCCAACAGCTACAAGCTGCTGCCGGGTCACACCTACAACAAAGACCCCATGGTCACTGTGCTGAACGGCAGTGAAGCCAGCTACATCAAGATGACTGTCACCTTCTCCAAGGCCAGTGCTCTGGATGCTATCTTTGCTCCCACCGGCGCAGATCTGACCAGCATCTTCAACGGTTATGATTCTGCCAACTGGATTTACAAGGACAACACCAAAGATGCGACCGCAGACACCCGTACCTATGAGTTCTGGTACAAAGAGACTGTTGGTGCTCCCACTGCTGATGTCGCTCTGGACGCTCTGTTTGATTCCATCACCGTTCCCGGCACTATCACGAATGAGCAGCTTGCAACCATCGAGGGCATGACCATCACCGTCAATGCTTACGCCATTCAGGCTGACGGCTTTGCCAACGCAGAAGCTGCTTGGGATGCCTTTGATTAAAAACATCACGCACGATTCCAACAGATGAGGGGGAGCGTACGGATTCTGCTGTCTGTTGAAATAAAAACCCAATCGCAAATACCCGAAGAAAGGAGGAAAACGATGTGAATAAGAAAGGTTTGGCACTGGTTCTGGCGCTGACTCTGCTGGTCGTGGGCGTTGTAGCAGGTACGTTGGCATGGCTGACCGCGAAGTCCGACACGGTGACGAATACGTTTACCACCAGCGACATCAAGGTCGAGCTGAAAGAGACCACCGGCACGGAGTACAAAATGATTCCGGGCTACACCATCAGCAAGAACCCCAAGGCGACTGTCCTGGCTGGCTCCGAAGAGTGCTTCCTGTTTGTGAAGCTTGAGAAGTCCCAGAACTTCGATACCTTCCTGACTTATGAGATGGCTGAAGGCTGGACGTTGGTTCCCGGTGAAACCAATGTCTACTACCGTAAGGTTCAGACCGCCGATATCGGCACAGCCTACAGCGTACTGAAGGGCGATCAGGTCACTGTCAAGGGCGAAGTCACCAAGGCGATGATGGATGGCCTTACAACGGAAACGCTGCCGAAGCTGACCGTTACCGCTTACGCTTCTCAGCTTCACAAGAACGCCACAACGGAATTTACCGCTGCTGAAGCATGGGCAAACGTGAACCCCACCAACCCCTAAGCAACCCTCTGCGCATGGGCGCAGAAACGATACCAAATACTTACTAAGGAGTAAAAGTACATGAAAAAGAAACTTACCGCCATCTTCCTGTGTGTTGCTCTCGTAGCGATTGCCATCGTGGGCGCATCTCTGGCTTACTTCACCGACACCGATCAAGCCACCAACACGTTTGCAGTCGGAAATGTAAAAATCGAGTTGATCGAGCAGCAGCGCGGCGAGAACGGCCTTGTGCCTTTTGAGCAGAACAAGAAGCTGTACCCAATCGTCGGCTCTGCCCAAGGCGATAAGGACGAGTATGGTATGCCTATTGCCAAGAACTATGTGGACAAGATGGTCACCATCAAGAACACCGGTTCTGAGAAGGCTTATATCCGTGCCTACTTTGCCATCCCCTCCGCGCTTGACGATGGCTATGAAACCTTCAATGCCGGCATGAACGTTCTGCACTTCAATTTTGGCAACAAGGTCGTTGACGGCAATGTTATCTCTACTTATGACGTTGAATGGAACTGGAAGCATGGTAACAAGTGGAATTACTTCGAGACTACCATCGACGACATCAAGTACAATGTCTACTTCGCGGATTACTATCAGCCTGTTGACGCCAATGCCACTACCGAGCAGTTCGTGCAGGGCGTTTACCTTGATAAGACCTTCGACATCAAGGACGGCAAGTGCTACGCCTTTGGCAAGGAAGTTACTCTGGACGATGGTTGGGATTGGAACAGCGTTTCCTGCCCCGTGTTCGCCATTGCCTGCCAGGCCGAGGGCTTTGACAATGCTGCCGCCGCTATGGAGGCCGCTTTCGGTGCCAACTACAATCCCTGGGGTACTCCCGCTTCCAACTGGCAGTAATCTAATTTAGCACAGCTTTGCAATTGGCTGTGCTATTCCCCTCCACCTATGTGGTCTGTACCCTTCGGGGTACAGGCCATATGAGAGCACCCGGCAAGACCGGATGTTCTCATATGGTCTGACAAGACCATGCAACTTCGTTATCAAATCCCGGAGCGGAGGTTTGCAAATACAGCTTGAGAGGAGTAGGGACTATGAAGCGAAAAATTTTGATTCTGTCGGTGCTGGCCATCTGCATTGCCACGCTCGCCGCCGGAACCATTGCGTTCTTTACCGCAGAAGGTAAGGCGCACAATGTCATCACCACCGGCGGCGTAGAGATCGCAGTGCAGGAATGGGCGGATGACGAAAAAACCAAGCCCTTTGAAAACCTGAGCGGAGTGATGCCCAACACCACCGTCACCAAGATCGCGGAGGTGAAAAACACCGGAGCGTCCGACGCATGGGTACGGGTAAAAGTGGAGAAGAACATCAAGCTTCAGGGCGAGGGTACGCCGGATACCGGGCTGGTGGAGCTGACGCTCAACACCACCGACTGGACGGAAAAAGACGGCTACTATTACTATAAGGAAGCCTTAAAGCCCGGAGAAGTCACCGCGCCCATCTTCACCGCTGTAACATTCAAGCCCGAAATGGGCAACGAGTACCAGAACGCCACGGCAACGGTGGATGTTTCCGCCCAGGCCGTGCAGACCGCCAACAACGGCGATACCGTTATGGACGCCAAGGGTTGGCCCAATTCGTAAGGAGGCAGCGCTATGAAGAACAAAAAAGGATTCGCACTGATTATCAGCCTTGCGCTGGTGATCGCTGTCGTGCTTCCCGGCACGCTGGCGCTTTCTACCGATCAGGCCGCTACAAACGGCGAGCTTACGGTCGCGGAAGAAACCCCGACTCCCACGCCGGAGGTAACGGAAACGCCAACACCCACGGAGGAGCCCAAGCCGACGGAGAGCCCCGTGCCCTCCGAAACCGAGAAGCCTTCCGAGACGGAAAAGCCTGCGGAAACGGAGAAGCCTGCCGAGACTGAGGCTCCCAAGGAATGCACCTGCGGCGCAGCCGAGGGCGAGGCGCATAAGGAGGGCTGCCCGCTGTATGTGAAGCCCGTATCCGATGCTTCCAAGCATATCGATACCTGCACAGAGGGCTGCACCGGCGAGGATTGCAAATGTCCCTGCCACCTGTTTGACCGGCTTATGGCCTGCCAAACGCTGGAGGAGATCGAGGCTATTATCAAGGCAACCCCGGAGGATGTACTGAAGTCTTTGTCGGAGGAGCAGGTCGCACAGGTGGAGGCGTACATGGATAAGCTGATGCCCGCGCCCTTGCCCGCCATCGTTATTGAAGAATCCGAACCTCCCGTGGAGAGTGAGATTTACCGTCCTACGGTGAACTATACCAATGTTGCGCCCTTTGGCGAACCCGTCACCGGCGGCAATTAAGGAGGCAGAGAATGAAAAAGACGAAGATTCTATCGCTGCTTTTGTGCCTGTCCCTTTTCTGTGCGGTGATCGTGCCCGGCACGAGAGCCTATGCGGACAATGCGCCCGACAGTGGCATGAAGATCAGCAAGACGGCTACTGCCAACAATGACGGTTCCTACACCATCACGCTGGAAGCCTTCGCCACCGGCTCTAAGGTCATTACGGAGCAGAAAACGGATATCCCCACTGATATTGTTCTTGTTATCGACCAGTCCGGCTCGATGAAAGACCCGATAGGTGGCTATACATATACGGCATACCGGAAAGGTAGTGGATGGAACAGTCGCAACTATCATAATGAGGAGTATTATCCGCTTAGGCACAATGGCGGCAGCGAGAACCTGTGGCACAAGCTGAATAATAACGAGTATATTGCCGTTTCCGTAGAACAGAAGATGGTATATACCGCTATTTCCGGCTGGAGCAACAGGAAATACTATGATAATCAAAACAGCCTGTACTGTCTGGTTTCAGGAGAGTATAAGTCCGTCACAGTGAAGAGAGAAGGACATCTTTTTTCCGCTGATGAATACTGGTACACGGTGGATGGTCAGCAAATCCTCTATACGACCGGAGACGATAGCATTCCAAACTTTGGGCAATATGCTCCTCTCTATCAGTCCGTAAAGAAGTACATCTATTCATATACTCTGAATGGAGCCACAACGGTTATAGAAGAGTCGTTTGGGGATGGGAGCAGTCCTGACACGCAGTTTTATCGCAGGGATTATAGTAGTAGTGCTGGCGATACGAGGCTGAATGCTCTAAAGAATGCAGCAACTACATTCGCCAATGCCGTTGCTACGAAGGCAGCAGGTGAGGATGGCGACATCAATGCCCCTGCCGATAATGTCAATCACCGCATTGCGGTGGTAGGCTTTGCGAGTGGACAACGCTATAACGGCACCAATTATAATTACAACAACACAGAAGTTTTTGTAGGTAGCAATCAATATAGATACGGAACTGCTGCACAAGGGCAATATGGGAACGCCTTTCAGAATATGAACACCTCCACGGGAGTTGGCAATGTTAGTGCTTCCATCGAAGCTCTTTCTGCGGATGGCGGAACGCTTACAAATCTTGGACTGGAGATGGGTAACGGGATTTTCGGTGCAAACCCCATAGCGGAGGGAGAAAAACGGAATCGTGTCGTAATCGTATTTTCAGATGGTGTTCCTGGTTGGAGCGGTTATGATTCCGATACGGCGAATAGTGCGATTACTCAGGCTGGGACTGCAAAAAACACCTATGGAGCAACAGTATACACCATTGGCATATTCCCCGGCGCGGACGCGACCAGCGCAGGCAATCAGAACGGAAACGAAACAGAGAAGGCCAACTGGTTCATGCAACGTGTGTCTTCCAACACGCAGTATCCGCAGTCTCCCAGTTATTATCTTTCCGCTGCGGATGCTGGAACACTGAACAGCATCTTCCAGCAAATTTCCAACCAGATCGAGACGGGCGGTGCTGAGACCACGCTGGGCAGTGAGACAGTTGTGAAGGACATTATTTCTCCGTACTTCACGCTGCCTGCCGGAACGACGGCAAGCGGCATTCGGATCGACACCTATGCCTGCACCGGGAAGGACGGAAATACCTACACATGGAGCGGCACCAGCGGCGGCCCCGGCGGCGCGACTGCCACGGTCGACGGCGACCAGGTCAGCGTAACCGGCTTTGACTTCTCCGAAAACTGGTGCGGCACCGAAACGGATGCGCAGGGCAATTCCACCGTTCGCGGCAATAAACTGGTTATTTCTTTTGAGGTATCACCCAAGAGCGGTTTCCTGGGCGGCAACGAGGTTATCACCAATGCAAGCGCGGGTATCTACGAGAACGGCTCCGCGCAGACCCCTGTTATGACCTTCGAGCAGCCCAAAGTCAATGTTCCCATTCAGGATGTGACCGTCACGGCCACTGACAAGAACGTCTATCTCAAGGGCGAAGTCACCGCCGATCAGCTCAAGGATGGCTCTGAAATCAGCGTTGGCGATGTAAAGCTTGATCTCAGCAAGGCAACCGACACTGATAAGCCTTACGGCCTTGATCCCTGGCAGACCGAATACGTCGATATCACCGTTACGGTCAAGGACAAGGACGGCAATGTCATTTCTGACAAGCTTGAAAACCTGACCGAAGATACGACCTATACCGTCGAAGTTACCGTAGCGCCCAAGACCGTGGGTACTTCTACCCCCGCTAATGGTGACGCGGCAACCGCGAAAACCGGCGCCAACGACCCTGCCGCTAACATCTACGTTTTCAAGCCGGAGTTGACGTTCAAGGATTCCAGCGCTTACTACGGCGAGAGCGTCCCCACAAACAACGATTACAGCAGCAATAAGGTAGGTTTGGAAACGTGGAAGCACGGTGATACCGCATCGACAGATGCAGGCGTAACCATGCTCGGCACAAAGCCGACGCTGGATATCAGCTACACGCCGGATGAAAGCAAGCTCGAAAGCGGCAAGTACACCAAGCAGGATGTTCCGGTTGCGGCTACGGTCAAAATCGGCACAGAAAATGTGAATGAGCATACCACGTTCGTGCATCAGGATTGCACCACCGCCTGCGGTTGGGAGACCCCAGCAACGCCCGGTGCTCCCGCGTTCCTGATCCACATCCAGACCTGCACGCTGAACATTACCAAGCAGGGCGGCGCGGCTGACGAGTCCTATGTGTTCGATGTTTTCAAGGACGGCGTGAAGTATTCCGAAGTGACCGTCTGGGGCAACGGCACCGAAACCCTCGTCGAACTGCCCATCGGTACTTACACCATCAGCGAAAACACCGGCTGGAGCTGGCGCTATTCTGCCAATAACGGCGGCAGCGCTGCGCTGACGGCACAGAATCCCACCGGCAGCATCGCCTGCACCAACACGAAGAACAACAATCAGTGGCTGAACGGCTTCAGCGAGGTTGTTCGTAACATCTTCGGCACGAATCACTAAGAAAGGAGGGAATGAAGATGTATAGAGGCAGATATGAAGGCAAGCACCGCAAGGCAACGGCAGCTCCGGTACATGGAAAAACGCTCCGGACTGGCCGCCTAACGACCATGGTAATTGCGACCGTACTCCTTCTTGCGCTGGCCATCGGCGGCACGCTTGCATGGCTGAGCACAAAAGACTCTCCGATTCAGAACAAATTCCTTCCCACCAAGGTTACTTGCGAAGTGACGGAGAGGTTTGACGGCAGCAGGGGCGTGAAATCCAACGTCAACGTGAAGAATACCGGCACGATCAATGCCTTTATCCGTGTCAAGCTGGTGACTTATCGCACAAACGATCAGGGGCAGCACATCGGCGGCACCGCATCCCTCCCTACATTTACGCTGGGTGCAAACTGGGTATCGTATGACGGTTATTACTACTACACGCTGCCTGTTGCTCCGGGAGAAAGACCGAAAACTAACCTGACAGACAGCATGACGCTGGTCGGCTCCTACCTGGATACGGACGGCGGCAAGCAGGCTGTTGACGTGATGGCCGAGGCCATCCAGAGCGTTCCGGAAGATTCCGTCAAGGCAGCCTGGGGCGCAGACTTCTCGATTGGCGCAGACGGCAGTCTGATCGTACCGGGTAACTAAGGGGGTGGAGATCATGAAAAAATCATTCAAAGCAATCACATCCCTTGTGCTGATGCTGCTCGTAGTGATGAGTATGTCAGTAACGGCCTTTGCAGCGTCTCCTTCCATCACGTTTGAAGGGTTCTCAAAAGGTTTTGACTTCCAGCCCGGCAGCGAGTACACGGAGACCGACCTGTTCGGCAGCTTCAAAAACGTCATGCCCGGCGATACCGTGACGGAGACCATTACCTTCACCAATTCGGCGACCGACTGCGATTTCGTGAATCTCTACATGAGAGCCGAGGCGCATGATGAGACGGACAATCCTCTCAGTCCCAAGGTCGCGGAGAAAGAGACCGTCGCCACCATGACGGAGTTCCTGTCCAAGCTCTCCATGAAGGTCTGGAACGGTACAGAGCTGATCTATGACGCTTCTCCCGACCAACTGGACGGACTGAAAAGTAATAAGCTTCTCGGCACCTTCCGCACCGGCGAGACGGCTACGCTGAAAGTGGAGCTGAGCGTCCCTATTGAGCTGGACAACAAGTACGCCAACCGCGTAGGTGAAGTGGACTGGATCTTCCATGTGGAAGCTTACAATGAAAGTCAGCTTTCCGTCCGTAAGGTCTGGTCTGACGGCAATGCGAACCACGTGGGTGACAGCATCACAGTCAATCTGCTGAAAGACGGTAAGGTCGAAAGCTCTCAGGAGCTGAACGCAGCAAACGGATGGGCATACACCTTTGACCGGCTTCTGGAAGGCCATACCTGGACTGTCGAGGAAGCGGAGGTTCCCGCTGGGTACACCGTCAGCTATAACACAGTGGGCACGCTGACGACCATCACCAACACAAAGAAAACGCCGCCTAAGCCTGACCCCGATCCTGATCCCTCCTATCCTCTGGATGTCGTTGTCCGCAAGGTGTGGAGCAGCGATGATGGAAAGGATCGCCCGGATTCCGTGACCGTCACGCTTTATAACGGCGATGTTCCCTATGAGACGGTACGTCTGGGCGCATGGAATAACTGGACGTACACTTGGAAAGACCTGAGCGCCTACGGAAACTGGCAGGTCATTGAGACCAATATTCCCAAGGGCTATGTCCCGTCTTACAGTGTCTCCGGTAATGTCGTTACCATCACCAATACCCGTAGCCTGATCCAGACCGGTCAGCTCAACTGGCCTATCTGGGTGCTCGGCGGCGCGGGACTTGTCCTTGTTTCTCTCGGCGGGGCAATGCTGGTGAAGAAAAAGAGAGAAAATAATGCCTAAAAAAACGGGCATTGCCATCGTAGCAGTGGGAGCAGTGCTGATCCTTTCGGCACTGCTCCTTTTCCTCCATAACCGTCAGGAGGATGTACAAGCCGGTCAGGAAGCCGAGAGCCTGCTGGAAAACGTTGAGGCGGTTATTGAAATGAAAACAATAAAAGTACCGGTTATCAGTACGCAGCCGGACGCAGCTCCGTCTGCGACGCCGCTTGACCCACAAATGCCGGTCGTGATGCTGGATGGCTATGAATATGTGGGCTATATGGAGATTCCGGTACTGGGGTTGAAACTGCCTGTTATGTCTGAATGGGATTATAACCGGCTAAAGCTTGCACCCTGCCGTCAGTTCGGATCTTCTCGCACGGACGATCTTGTCATTGCCGCGCACAATTACGAAAGCCATTTTGGGCATTTGAGAGACTTATCGGTGGGAGATACCGTCACCTTTACGGACATGGAGGGCATTGTCAACACCTACTGCGTCGAAAAGATCGAAACGCTGAACCCGAACGAGGTGGATGCGGTGCAGAACAGCGGGTACGATCTCGTCCTCTATACCTGCACCAAAGGCGGTAAGACCCGCGTGACGGTGTTTTGCAACCGCGAGGAGATAGCTGCACCTTCTCCAGCTCCGACACCGATGGAAAAATGAGGTTGAATATGGAAAATAATATTATCAATTTGGACAGGAAAAGAAACCGCCGCTCTCGTGCCAACAGCGCCAGATGGGAGAAAATGGATCGCTGCGTTCTGTGCTGGCATCTGACCAATGTTCCCCAAAACACGCCGATCTCCCAGCGAAAATACTATGTCCAAGGACAGGGACAGCTTTGCGCGAAATGCTAATACGAGCTTTGCAAGCAAGGTGCGTTCTTTGGCGAGGACAATGTGAACTCATAACAATGATAGAGCAGAAAACAGATCAGAGGCTTAACTGCGGTCAGCGTTTTGGCCGCTGGATTGTGCTGGGTGGGTGTGTGACGACCCAGCGGGGTGAGCGGAAGTATCTGTGCCGCTGCGATTGCGGCACGGAGCGGTATGTACTGGAGCGTTCATTACTATATGGAGGATCTCAGAGCTGCGGCTGTCTGCGGAAAGAAATGGCGTATCAGGCCAATGCTTACAATTTGCTGGGGCAAAACTTTGGCGACCTCCGTGTCGTTGGAAAAATCCGGAAGCGCACGAAAATGGGGTCATATTGGACTTGCCTGTGCAAATGCGGTTACACCTGTGGGGCAACGGCCTCCGAGCTTGTGTCCGGCCATAAAACGCATTGCGGCTGTAAGAGCGTGAAAAACTATGCCACATCGGACATTACCGGCCAGGGGTTCGGCAGGTTGACTGCGCAATACTCTACGAAAAAGCGTGACGCAAAGGGCTTCGTGATCTGGCATTGCCAATGCGATTGCGGCAGCGAGGCAGACGTTTCCTATAACAGCCTGATGTATTGCGGCCAGACAAGCTGCGGCTGCAAGAAAAAGGAGCACGATAAAGCCCTTGGCGGATTCCTGACACATGTGGATGGCACCAGCATCGACGCACTCAAAAGCAGGAAGATTCCCTCAAATAATACGACCGGCGTAAAGGGTGTGTATCTGGTCAAAGGCCGTTACCTTGCGAAAATCGTATTCCAGCATCGGCAATATTTTCTTGGAACATATGCTTCGGTTGAAGAAGCGGCTGAAGCCCGTAAAAAAGCGGAAGAAGCCATAAACGGTGAAGTTATCAGCTTTTACGAGAAGTGGTCAGAAAAAGCGGCTGCTGATCCTGTTTGGGCGAAGGATAACCCCATAAAAATCAGCGTCAGCAAAAGTACCGATGCTGAACTGCGCGTGCAGTTGCAGCCGGACTTGTAGCTGCAATTTGTAAACGCGGTTATGAATCTGTTTCAGCAATATGGAGTACCTGAATGAAAAAAGAAAACTCTTTGCAATCCTTCTGTGAGCGTCAGGACAGAATGTATCTTCTGCAAGAGTGGGATCAGAAGAAAAATGCACCGCTTACCCCTAATACCGTACATAAAGGGAGCCATCAAAAGGTTTGGTGGCATTGTGAAAACGGTCACACATGGTATTCGGAAATCCGGGTTCGTGCAAATGGTTCGATGTGTCCTTACTGTACCAGGCGGATGCTCTGGGTCGAAAGCAATGATCTGCTCACCTTGAATCCTGCACTGGCTTCTGAATGGGACAACGAGAAAAATGGTGAACTAAAGCCCTCAGATGTGTTGGAAGGAAGTCATAAATACGTTTGGTGGAAGTGTCAGAATGGACACTCATGGCGAGCTCGCATACTCAGCCGAAGCAGAGGCGCGGGATGCCCGGTTTGCACTGGGAAGGCTGTGATGTCCGGCGTGAATGATCTGGCGACGCTCTTTCCAGACATCGCCGCACAGTGGGATGCGGAACGCAACGGAAGTCTGAGACCGGATCAGGTTACTTCGTTCAGCAACAGAAAGGTCTGGTGGCTCTGCCCGGAGGGGCATGTCTGGCACACGGCGATCTCGAACCGCACGAATGCAAAGAAGCGCACCGGCTACCCCGTCTGCACCGGAAACGTCAGCCAGAAGCACCGCCATCTGCATCTTTCGCCGCAGGCGGATGCAGAACGGAGGCGCACATGAGACAGAGTTTCTTTGACTATTGCAGGCAGTACCACAAAGAAGCGCTGCTGCGCGAATGGGACACGGCGCGAAACGCTCCGCTCACACCGCAGGCGGTCACCTACGGCAGTCATACGCCGGTCTGGTGGCGTTGCGAAAACGGACACGAGTGGGAAGCTGTGGTTTATACGAGAACCCACGGCAGCGGATGTCCGTTCTGCGCCGGAAAAAAGGCACAAGCAGGCTTCAACGATCTGGCAACGCAGTATCCGGAGCTGGCGCGGCAGTGGGATTATACGAAGAATATTCCTGTATTACCGGCAGATGTTACAACCGGCAGCCATCGGCTAGTCTGGTGGAAATGTGAAAAAGGACATAGCTGGCGAGCATCTGTCCGCTCACGCGTATCTGGCAATGGCTGCCCGGTATGCGCTGGGCGGCAGCTTCTTGCAGGAGAAAACGATCTGGCAACCCGGTTCCCGGAACTGGCACAGGAATGGGATCGGCAGAAAAACGGCACGTTGACACCGGAGTCCGCCATCCCCGGCTCGTCCCGCAGGGTCTGGTGGCGCTGCAAAGCCGGTCATAGCTGGTTTGCCTCGATTTCTTCCCGCGCATATAGAAACAGCGGGTGTCCAGTCTGTACCGGAAAACTGGTGCTGCCCGGCTTCAATGACCTTGCGTCACAAAATCCGGTGCTTGCCGCGCAGTGGGATGCGGAACGAAACGGAACGCTCACACCGCAGCAGGTCACGCTGACCAGCAACCGCAAGGCGTAGTGGATCTGCGAGAAGGGACACAGCTTTCAGGCAGTGATTGCGTCCCGCGCAAACGGGACCGGCTGCCCGTACTGCACAAACAAAAAAGTGCTCGCCGGATTCAACGATCTGGCGACCGTCGAGCCGCGCATCGCCGCTGAGTGGCACCCGACGCTGAACGGCAGTCTCACGCCCGAAATGGTCACGGCGGGCAGCCGGAAAAAGGTCTGGTGGGAGTGCCCGCTGGGGCACGTCTGGAAGGCCGCCATCTACTCCAGAACTGGCAAAAAGAAATGCGGCTGTCCAGTGTGCGCGGGTAAGGCTCGAAAGTGAGTACAGTATCCATAACTTAGAAACCCGATATTTACCAAAAACAGCAGAGAGTGTTCTCTGCTGTTTTTATTATCAGCATTGGCTGATGTCCACTGCTGTCTTTTACCACAGCATGTTTATTCAGATGGTCAAATGCTTCATTCAGCACAAAATTGGCCAGCATGACTATCTCACGGCTTACCGCACTTCCATAGACGCTCTGAACTTCGCACCATACAACAGCGACATCAATACGGCTATGGTTATCAGCATGTTCCATCAAAGCAGAGCTGAGCTTGCAAAACAGTTTCTTGAAACAGCACAGAAATACATAAGCGGAGAAACAGCTCATCTCAGTCCGTTCGCTCTCGGGAAAACAACGGTGAGCCTCATATGATGCCGTTGTGAGGCACCCACAAGGATATTCCTGAGACTTTTTTGGGGGGGACATTTCTGAGACTTTCTTGAGAACCGAAATGAGACAAAGAGACGTGAAAATTAAGATAATTTTAAGGACGTAGATTAGGACAGCGCTGAGACCACCCATCAGGTAAAATCAATTAACGGAAGGAAGTATCAGAATTGAGCTTGATGGGTGATTTTTATGTACAGGTCCGGCGCATTATCTCCCGGTCTCCGAGGACAATGTTGTACCCTGTTGGGACGCATTCTTTGCGCCCCGCCATCTTTGCGGCCTCTTCCGGATGCGCCGCCCCACCACAATCTCATATCGCCCCATTCTGCCCGCAGCAATCATGCTGCGGGCTTTTCTGCGCCTATAGGGCTTCATTGCCGTTCTCCGCCTCCGTAAATTTGAAATTTTCACATTTCAAATTTACGGAGGTTTTTTATGTATTACAACACAAAGGCAAGCGGAGCGCGGATTCGTGAGCTTCGCATCGCGAAGAACTTCACGCAGGATAATCTGGCAGAACATATGAATGTTTCCCGTGGTTTTATCAGTCTCATTGAGTCAGGGAAGAAAGGCTGCTCGGTCGATGTGCTGATCGCGCTCTCAAACCTGTTTGGTGTATCCATCGACTACCTTGTCCTTGGCACTGCCGCTTTCACTGCGCCGGATTCCGCTGCGCTGAAAGCAGATATTCAGGCATTGATCGGACTGTTGGAGAAATTCAGGGAGCAGCTATAACCGATGTTACTAATGGTAAAGCGAATGTTACTAACGTTATATTCAAAACCGGCGCACGGTCTTCTAAAATAAAACTACAGCGAAAGCTGACTGTTCCTTGAAAATTTCATACTCATTCATCAGGTACATTCCTGCATATGTGCGAGAGCACAAGCCAGCACAGCGGTGCGCCACGACATTCACGAGTGCGGACAACGTTCAATCAGCGCAGTTTCCGTGAACGAGCGATAAAGCCGACTGGAAAAATCGGGCGGTTCCCGATCCGGCCATGACCGTATGCAGGGCTAACGATACTTCTGTCCAGCCACAGCTTCTTCACGCAATGGGGACAGCTCGGAGCGATCCTCGGAGGGGTTCAAATCCCATGGAGCGGTGCAACCAGCCGCCGCCTGATGATTTCCCACGGCTCTGGGGTGTCGAGGACAAATTAGGGCTGTACATACCAAAACAGAAAGGAGTCCTTGCCCTTGAAGGAGAACTGGACATATCGCCGCGGCGATATCTATCTGGCGAACTTAAATCCTTATATCGGCTCGGAACAGGGCGGCACGCGCCCTGTTCTTCTGCTGCAAAACAACACCGGCAACTTCTATTGCCCAACCCTCATTGTAGCTCCTCTGACAGCCCGCAGAGGCAAGAAACCGCATCAGCCTACACATTATCTGCTGAACTCTGTAAAGGGCATGGACGGCGCTTCTGTCGTTCTTCTGGAGCAGATCAAAACCATCGACAAGCGCCGGGTGGTGCGCTACATCGGGCGCGTCAGCCGCGAACAGATGGACGGCGTCAACGAAGCCTTGCAAATCAGCCTCGGCCTCTATATCCCGGAAGAAATGGAGGCCCCGTAATGAAGTCCACGCTACCAGTTATCCCGGATTCATACATTCCTCTATCCAGTCATAACCATGAAATAACCCAGGCAAGGAGGTATGGCATGGACGCATATACGGCATCCGATATGGATATTCGTGCCGTTGACCCTGCGGCGCTGGTGGATATCCGCGATGTGAAGGTCAACACAGCGCTCCCCAAGCGGGAGCGTATTCTGGATTTCATCCGCCAGATCGGCAACCCCTATTGCTACCGGCACGGAAAATATGTGGTCAGGGTCAGCTTTGCCGATACGGATATTTCGCTGGAGGACAGACTGGAAGCATATATCCGCACAAAGGGCTGACCCCGCGACATCCTCGACAGTCATGCGCATTGCAGGTACAATTTTGGAGGAAAGGAGCTGGCAATATGCAAAACTGCAAGGAAACAAAAATCTGGAACGCCACGCTTTACCTCCGACTGTCGAGAGATGACGGGGATAAAGAGGAATCCAACAGCATCACCGGGCAGCGGGAGCTGCTGCGTGACTTTATCCGAACCCGCCCGGAGCTTCGGGAATACGCCGTCAGGATCGACGACGGCTTCACGGGCTCCAATTTCGAGCGGCCGAGCTTTAAGAAAATGCTGGAGGACGTAAAGGCGGGACGCACCAACTGCATCATCGTGAAAGATCTTTCGCGCTTTGGCCGTAATTATCTGGACGCTGGCGAATACATCGAGAAGATATTCCCATTTTTAGGCGTGCGGTTCATCGCCGTCAACGACAACTACGACAGCATCGGCGGAAAAAACGCTTCGGACGAGCTTGTCATTCCGTTCAAAAATCTCATAAACGAAGCTTACTGCCGGGATATTTCCGTGAAAGTCCGTACTCAGCTTGAGGTCAAGCGCAAGAGCGGCCAGTACATCGGCGCATTTGCCGTGTACGGCTATCTGAAGGACGACGCAGATAAAAACCATCTGATCGTAGACGAATATGCCGCAGATATCGTGCGGGACATCTTTTCGTGGAAGCTGGAGGGCGTGAGTCCGCAGGACATTGCCGCCCGTCTGAACCACAACGGGGTGCTCTCGCCCATGGAGTACAAGAAGTCTCTTGGCATGAAGTTCGCCACTTCCTTCAAGGAGAACCCGCAGGCGGTATGGTCGGCCAACGCCGTGCTCCGTGTCCTGAAAAATCCGGTCTACGCCGGCGTACTCATTCAGGGCAGGGAGACTACGCCCAGCTACAAGGTACGAAAGCGCGTCACAAAGCCGGAAAGCGAATGGGCGGTCGTTCCGGACACTCACGAAGCCATTATTGAGCGCCGGGACTTTGACAGCGTGCAGAAGGTGCTCTCATTGGATACCCGCCGCAGCCCCAGAGACAGCGCCGTACAGCTTTTCAGCGGCATGGTGTTCTGCGGAGAGTGCGGCGCAAGCATGGTACGCAAAACCGTTCCCTCCGGAAATAAAAAGTATGTCTACTACGTCTGCGCGGCGCACAAGCAGGATAAATCCTGTTCTCCCCACCGGATGCGTGACGAAGCGCTTACCGATATCGTGCTGGAAACACTCCAGCAGTATATCCGGGACGTAGTGGATTTGGACGATATTCTTGCCATGACGGACACAGCTCCCTTGAGAACCGCAGAAGCTCAGAAAATACAGCGTCAGCTTGACAAGAAGCGCTCGGAATATGAGCGGCTTCAGAAGCTGCTCATGTCCCTGTATGAAAACCTTGCCGACGGGATCATCGACCGGGAGGAATATGCAAGGCTCAAGCAGAACTACGCAGGGCGCTCCGCCGAGTGCGAAAAACAGATGGAAGCCTTGCAGGAGACCATTACGCAGATCAAAGAGCACGGCGGCGAGCACCGGGAGTGGATGGCACAGTTCCGGGAGCATCTGAACATTACGGAATTGGAGCGCAGCATCGTTGTGGCGCTGATCGACCGCATCCTAATTTATAAAGATAATCGTGTGGAAGTCCGTTTCCGCTTCGCGGATGAATTTGCATGGCAGACAGATATTCTGCGCCGGTCACAAATCAGAGAGGTGGTATAAGTGGCAAGAACCAAACGAAAGACAAACCCGGCCATTCCGGCGGCGGAAGTTCCCGCACAGGCACAGAAGCAATACCGCGCTGCCGCCTATGCCCGCCTTTCCGTGGAAGACAGCGGCAAACCCGGCGCGGATACCATCGAGGGGCAGAAAAACCTCCTGCTCCGGTTTATTGAAAATGACCCGACGCTCACTCTGTATGGGCTGTTCTGCGATAACGGGCAGACCGGCACAGACTTTCAACGGCCTGAATTTGAAAAGCTCATGGAAGCGGTCAAGCGCAGAGAGGTGGACTGCATCGTGGTCAAAGACCTATCCCGCTTTGGCAGAAACTACAAGGAAACCGGCAACTATCTGGAACGCATTTTTCCTTTTCTGGGCGTGCGTTTCATCGCCGTCAATGACGGTTTTGATACCCTCACTGCCCAGCGCGGCGCGGACGGTTATCTGGTTCCGCTGAAAAATCTCATCAATGAGGTTTACAGCAAGGATATTTCCAGGAAGTCCGGCTCCGCGCTGGCTGCGAAGCAGAAAAACGGCGATTTCATCGGCGCGTGGGCACCCTACGGCTACCGCAAATGCCCGGACGACCCGCATAAGCTGGAGCCGGACGAGGCAACGGCTCCCGTTGTCCGGCAGATATTCCGTTGGCGTGCCGAGGGCATTGGCGTCACGCAGATCGCAAGGCGGCTCAATGACGAGGGCGTACCTTCGCCCTCTGCCTACTTGTACAATACCGGTGTATGCAAAACAGAAAAGTACAACGGTGTGATCTGGTACGTTCAGACGGTCAAAAACATTCTGTCCCGGCAAGTCTACATTGGGCATATGGTGCAGGGCACAAAGCGGCAGTCCTTCTACGAAAACCGGGGCCAGTACATGAAGCCCAGAGAGGACTGGATCGTCGTGGAAAATACCCACGAGCCGCTGATCGATCGGGAAACCTTTGACAAGGTTCAGGAACTTGCCCAGCGCAAAAAGACAGAATACTTTGACAATCTCGGCAGGTTCACGCATCTGAAAACCACCGAAAACATCCTCAAGGGGCTGGTCTACTGCGCCGACTGCAAGCGTCCGCTGGTGCGCTACAAGAATGTGAGTCATGAGAAAAAGCTGTGGTACACATTCATCTGCCAGACGCACACCAACGACATTACAAGCTGCCCCAAGAAGAATATCCGGGAGGATGTGCTGATTCCCATGCTCCTGCAAGCCGTCCAGACGCAAATCGCCCTTGCCGCCGATATGGAGGCGCTTATCCGCAGGGTGAACAGCTCCCCCAAATACAGAAAGCAGACTGCGACGCTGCAAGGCAAGCTGGATGCGGCAAAAAAGTCACTTATGCGCTACAACGGCCTGTATGACAGCCTGTATCAGAGCTATGTGGATCAGCTCATGACCGAGCAGGAGTATATGACGCTGAAGCGTCGCTACAAAGCGGAAGCCGAGGAAGCGGAGCGGCTGATCGAGGCTCTGACACGCAGTCAAGCGGCGGAAGCGGCGCACACGCCGGAAAACCCGTTCCTTGCGGCCTTCGGCAGCTTCCGGGATGCAGATACCTTGACCAGAGAAATGGCGCAGGCACTGATTGAGCGTGTGTATGTAGACGGCGACAGCAATATCGAGATCGTGTTCCGTTACCGGGACGAATACAAGGAACTCTGTACATATTTGGAAGGGAGGCAAGCTGACGCATGAGAACGGCAATTTATCTTCGCATATCCAGCGAGGACGCGGATTTGAGAACTGGCGAAAAGGACGAATCCGAAAGTATATCCAACCAGCGCAGCCTCCTTCGGGAATATGTGTCCAGTCACGCAGACCTGTCCGGTTCCGAAATACTGGAATTTTGCGACGACGGCTGGAGCGGTACAAACTTTGAGCGCCCCGCAGTGAAGGAGCTTCTGGAGCAGGTCAGGCGAGGGCAGATCAACTGCATCCTAGTCAAAGACCTTTCCCGCTTTGGCCGTGATTATCTCACCGTGGGAGACTACATCTCCCGCGTATTCCCATTTCTCGGTGTGCGCTTCATTTCCGTCAACGACGGTTTTGACAGCAGCAACCCGCTGGATATCGACAGCCTCGACACCTCGTTTCGGACGCTGATCTACGATCTGTACAGCCGTGACCTCTCCCGCAGAGTCAAAAGCGCAAAGAAAGCCAGAGCCGAGCGCGGGGCGTTTCTCAGTCCCTATGCGCCTTATGGATACGTCAAAGACCCGGAGGACAAAAATCATCTTCTGGTAGATACCGAGGCCGCCGACGTGGTACGGCGCATCTTTCAAATGGCGGCGGATGGTACAAAACCATGGCAAATCGCGGCGGCGCTGAACGGCGACGGTGTAAGCTCTCCAAAGAATTACAAAGTCGAGGCGGGCTGCACAAGAATGCCGTGGCGCAGCATCCAAGAGGAAAACTTCTGGACGGCCAGTCTGGTTGCAAAATTCTTGCGGGACGAGCGGTATATTGGTAAGACAGTGTTCGGAAAGCGGAGCCGGGATATTGTGGGCAGTACACACACGGTCAAAATCTCCCGCAATGACTGGATCGTCGTCCCCGACAGGCATGAAGCCATCGTGCCGGAGGCGCTGTTCGAGAAAGCGCAGGCTTGTATGCGGGAGTACCGGGAATATGAAGCTGCATCCGGCAGCGGCAATCCGCTGAAACGCAAGGTGATCTGCGGCGTGTGCGGTCACGCCATGCAGCGGGACAGCCGAAAGAACGGCTCCTACCGCTGCGTCACAAAAAGGCTAAATACTGGTTTTGACTGCTCGGAGGATAGAATCCCTGAGTCTGATATTCTGTATGCTGTCATTGACACCATACAGGTCTATGCCCAATATGCCGTCAGCATAGACCGGCTCCTGCAAACAAGGCGGGAACAGCGGCAGCTTGATCGCAAACAGGCGCAGCGCCGCTTGCAGACGCTCCAGAGCCGAAAAGCTCAGCTTGACGAGCGATTGCAAGACCTCTATGAGCGGCTGGTGGAGGGCGAGATATCCCGTGAGAGCTTCGCGGCGCAGAAAAAAGTCCTGACAGCACAGACCGAGGAAATCACCTGCACAGTCTTAGAGCTGGAGCGCAAAATAAGTGGCAGCGACGATAATAGCAACGCTGTGATCGAGCAATTCAAGAGCTATGCCGGGATTACGGCACTGACCAAAGAGATTTCTGCCGATCTGCTGCAATCCGTCACCATCTACCCGGATGGGCGCATGGACATTCGATTGAACCTTGCCGATGAGATCAAAGCTCTAATGGAGACCCTACACAGGGAATTCTGTACGGCGTAAATTTATTAGTCCTTTTTATACAGCAGCCGACGAAGGCATCTCCGGCACCAACACCAAAAAGCGCAGCGAGTTCAAGCGCATGATCGCCTGCGCCAAAGAGGGCGATTTCGATTTGATCATCACAAAAGAAATTTCACGTTTCGCAAGAAATACGCTCGACAGCATCTATTACACGCGTGACCTCAAAAAGCACGGCGTCGGCGTGATTTTTATGAACGACAACATCAACACCTTAGACGGAGATGCAGAGCTTCGCTTGGCGATCATGTCTTCCATTGCGCAGGAAGAAAGCCGTAAGACGTCCGAACGTGTGAAATGGGGGCAAAAACGCCGCATGGAGCAAGGCGTTGTGTTCGGCAGGAGTATGTTGGGCTACGATGTTAAAGACGGCAAAATGACCGTCAATGAAGACGGCGCCAAAATCGTGCGACTTATCTTCCATAAGTTTGCAAATGAAAACAAAGGCACACACGTCATCGCGCGCGAGCTTCGCGAAGCAGGCATCACGCCTATGCGCGTCAAAGAGTGGAGCAACACCGTCATTTTGCGTGTGATCCGCAACGAAAAGTATTGCGGCGACCTCGTGCAAAAGAAAACTTTCACGCCGGATTTTCTCTCTCACGAAAAGAAATATAACCGTGGCGAAGAAGAATTTGTCATTATCAAAGACCACCACGAACCCATCGTTTCCCGAGAGCTTTTCGAGAAAGCCAACCGCATTTTAGATGAAAAATCTCTAACGCAGGAAGGCAAAGCCAAGCACAGCAACCGTTATCCGTTCTCCGGCAAAATCAAGTGCGGCTGCTGCGGCTCCAGTTATGTGGCAAGATATAAAAATCGAAATAACGGAACCCGCTACAAAGCATGGCGATGCTACAAGTCCGCTACACAAGGCAGCCCGCACACCGATAAAGCCGGAAATCCGCTTGGCTGCTCAAATCCCAGCATTCGCAATGAAGATGCCGTTCATATCATGTACCTCGTGACCCGCAGTCTGCAATTAGAAGAAAAGAAAATCACCGCTAATTTGCTTTCGGTCATTCAATCCGTGCTTTCCGTAAACACCAACTATTCGCATATTGAAAAGCTCAAAGAGCAAATTCAATCCGTCGAAGATAAGCGCACGCAGCTGATCGACCTGTGCATATCCGGCGCGATCACCAAGCAGGAATTCATCACGAAACGCGAAGCCTGCGATAAGGAGATTTCCGAACTGCAAGATACGATCAGCGGCATAGACCAGCAGCACCTCCTCGCCGATCAGCAGGAAAGCGTGATGAAAGAAATCACCGCTGCCATTCATGAGATCGTCAGCGGTGTCGAATATGAAGATGCGTTTTATTCACAGATTTTAGACAAAATGGTCGTCCAAAACAAGGATACCGTCGATGTTTACCTGAATTTGCTCCCGATTAAGTGGAGTTACGCCGTCGCAAAGGCCTCAAAAGGCGTTTTAGACCCCAAAAGCGGCATTTCTGAAACAGAGATACCGATATCCGTCAATATCGCCCGAAGCTCCGGGTAGGGCATGGAGTAGCGCTGGCTGAGGTAGCGCAGGGAAGCGCCTAATTCTCCGTGAGGGCCGCCGTATTGGCTTATGATAAGCTTTGCGAGCGCGGGGTTCGGGTTTTTGATGCGTACGGGGTACTGCAGCTTCTTCTCATAAATCCACATTACTCGTTCGCCTCCGTTTCCCACGGCCACGGGTCGCTGATCCACGCCCAGCGGCTCGTTGAGCGCGAAGTCTCGTTTAAGGGACCGTACGCTTTTTCGTACTCGACCGTAAGCTTATCGTATTCCTCGCGGTAAGCAGCAAGCTTTTTCGCCGCTTCTTTGCAATACGGATGCGAATCCAGATACAAATGCAGCTCCCACATCGCGAACTGCACGGCGGAAATGTGCCGCCTTAAACGCTGCTGTTCGTTCACCGCGGCTCACCCCGCCTTCCGTAAAACGGTTTATTCAAAACCGGGAACAGTGTGCCGTCATCGAGCGCGCGCGCCGGCTCATAGGTTTCGCTCCACTGCTGAAACGGCACGTAGGCCATGCCGGGCACAGGGTCCTCGGGCAGCGGCGTACAGGTGGTGCGGCAGCCGCGCAGCATGGTGTTTTCATCTGCCATGTGCTGTGTCTCCTTTCAAACTATACTTGCGAGACAAGCTCGCAGTTCATAGTATGAAATCGGAGCGCAGCGTGTGCATCATGCGCCGTGGCGCGGACCGGACTTTTCCCCCTTCTTTTCGGAAACACGCTGCCACAAAACGGCGAGTATAAAGCCAAACGCCACCGCAAGCAGCACGATGGCAGCCGTAACAAGACGGTCTGTCTGTACCGCACGGGCGTTTTTCTCCGCTTCCGTCTGGGTCAGATCCGCGTCGCGCGCTTCTCCTGTCACAACGGTTGTTTCGGCCGGTGCTTCTTCTACATTGGCTTCGGCGGCTTCGCTTTCCGCAGACTTTTCACTGCTTGCCGCGTCTTTTCCCTTTGCGGCGGACGACGTGCCCGTCTTTCCTGCCACCGCCGTCACGGGTTTTGTCTCACGCGTGACGGCCACGGTGTACACTGCCGTTTCGCCACTTTCGGACGTCACGGTGAATTCAAAATCGACTGTACTGCCGCCCGCGCCGAGATTTTTGCGGTTCACGCGCACAGAGCAGTCCTCAGCCGGCTGGGCGTCGAAAACGAGTGACGTGACGGAAAACGGCACCGAGAGCGAATATTGGAACATCTCCGGGTCAAAGCTCGGGGAAAGCGTGCCCGTCGGCGGGATGAGCGAAAGCAGTGCCGCGCTGATCTCCGGCTCTTTCACGTAAGTGAACGTCTTTTCCGTCGTCTGCACCGTATCTATTAGTTCTTGCCCCACAGCGTTCGCCGCATCGGTCACGGAAAAGCTGACCGTCACCGCATCAAACTCCGCGCCGCGCTCCGTGCGGAACACCAGCGTGAACGGCTCCGCGAGCGCGCCGCCGTCCTTCGCCGTATAAACGAGCGCAAAACGTCCGTTCTGCTGCGAGGTATACACGTGGCGCGATTTCACACTTTCCGGCAACTCGGCCTTCGCATCGGCTATGACTTCCGCGTCAAAATCCGCAAACAGCACGAACGCGCCGATGTCCCCGCGCGCCGGCGTGCAGGTCACGGCGAACGATCCGCCGGGACGCACCTCTTCTGCCTGTGCTGCGAATGCGAACAGCGGCTCCGTCTCTTCTGCCATGGCCGAAACACCCGGTGTAAAAAGAAACAGGAGTCCACACAGAAGAAACCACGCGCCAAAGTCGTGCTTCTTCATAGTGCACCTCCCGCAAATCATTTTTATATTGCTTTCAGTATAGAAACCACCGAGCACACTGTCAATAAGTTGTGAACTTTAATCACTTTTTCTGTTCAAAAGCTCTATCGAGCCCTGTTTGAGGTTATCTATTTCCCGACAACCCCCTTTTTCCACCAAATAGTAAAAATCACTTTAAAATTTTGCATTATCCGGATCCGATCCCGTACGGCCCACACAGGCCAGACCATCAATCAAATCGGAGTCTTCCTTTGATATCTGAAAATCAAACAGACGCAGATTTTCTTCGATGCGGGAAGGTGTTGTCGATTTTGGAAGTGGCAATTTCCCTTTCTGAAGACACCAGCGCAGACAGATCTGTGCAGTTGACCGGTTATACTTTTCGGCAAGAGCCACAAGAGCCGGATCAGACAGCAGTTTTCCAGAGCCCAAAGGACTCCAGGCCTCCACTAAAATCCCATGTTCTTCACAAAATGATACTGTCTCAGGCTGCATCCAGCCAGGATGAAATTCAATCTGATCGATCATCGGAACGACCTCTGCGCTCTTTAACAATGCTTTTAAATGTTTCGGAAGGAAATTGCTGACACCGATTGCCCGCACATATCCTTCGTTTAACAGATGCTCAAAGGCTCTCCATGTCTCCCTGTTTACCTCCTCATAATTGTCCCGAAAAGCAATGGGACGAGGCCAATGAATCAGGAACAGATCCAGATAATCCATATTCAGCCTTTTTAAAGAGTTTCCAAATTCCTTCAAAGTCTCATCATATCCCCGGACATCATTCCAGAGCTTGCTTGTAACAAACAGCTTTTCACGCGCTGCCCCCGACATCCGGATTCCTGCACCGACTCCGATTTCATTGTGATATACTACAGCTGTATCAATATGGGTATAGCCTGCCTCAATGGCATGCATCACAGCATTAGCCGCCGTCTCTCCATCCGGTACCTGCCAGGTGCCAAAGCCTACACAGGGGATCTCCACCTGATTATGCAGTGTATACGTATTTTCTGAGATTTTTTCATTCATCACACTCTCTCCTTTTCTGAGTTTAAACCAAACCATGCTCTACCCGTTTTAAATGTACCTTCTGTGATTCTTTATAGTGCACCTCCCGTAAATCGTTTTTTATACCGCTTTCAGTATAGAAACCATCGAACACACTGTCAATAAGTCGTGAACTTTAATCACTTTTTCTGTTCAAAAGCTCTATCGACTCCTGCTTGAACTTTCGGTTGACTAAAATCACAGATAATCCCGTTGCCAGTAAAATCATCGCTGCCGTGATGACGACTTCCAAAACGCCCATGTTCGCGCCCTGCACGTCCTCCGCGTTCTCCGCCGTCTGAATACTGCCAAAGTAAAACGACATACCGCACACAAAATGTACGTATCCTGCCAAATCGGCGCCCGGTTTCGTCTTTTCTGAACCAGATGTCGCGGCGCAGGTGCGCTTCGCGTTTGAAGCCGAGGCGCTCCAGTAAGTGCCAGGAATTCACATTATCCGGGTGGCAGTACGCCTCCACACGGTGCAGCTTTTTCCGCGCAAAGGCATCCCGTTTTTTTCAGTATAGCACAGCGTTATTTTCCATGCAATGTTTTTTCTAAAGAAAAAAGTGCAGGTTTAACAATTTCGTAAAAAACGCATAACACAAAAAACGAAAAGTACCACTATACTGATAATCGAAAAGAAAAGATGAACACAAAGAGGTGGTTCCCTTGGAACATAAAGTGAACACGATAAGCGTGAAAACATGCAGCTTTTAAGACGAAAACATCACAACAAAGAGGAGAATGACTTATGTTTGACATGAGACCGTATCGTAACAATAATGATAGAAGAAACAACCTGAGTGCTTACAACCCGTTCCGTGAAATGGACGCGTTTGAACGTAATTTCTTTAACGATCCGTTCGGCAGCTGGTTCGACCACAGCGCGCTCGCATCGTTCAAGACCGACATCAAGGATAACGGCGACAGCTACACGCTGGAGGCCGACCTGCCGGGCTTTGACAAGAAGGACATCCATCTCGATGTCAACGGCGACACGCTGACCATTCACGCCGAGCGCAAGGCCGAGCAGGAAGAAAAGGACGACAAGAACAACTACGTCCGCTGCGAGCGCTCCTTTGGCTCGTACAGCCGTCAGTTTGACTTGAGCAGCGTAGATGCCGACCACATGAAGGCGACCTACGACAACGGCGTTTTGAAGCTTGAAATGCCGAAGAAGGCCCTGCCGGACAGCGCGCGCCACATTGAAATCGAATAAGCCTACCGTCCTTTGACGCAGAATAATATAAAATGAAACGGGGAGCCGTGCGTGTACCTTGCGCGGCTCCCCGTTTCTGTTTTATTTCAGCGTTTCCACTGCGGATTTCTCCACCGGCAGTGTTGCCTTATAGCGCTCCAGGAACTTCTCAAAGCCCTGCATGTCGGTTTCATCGGGCTCCGCGGTCTCGCTCTTTGCCTCGGCGAAAATGCTCTTATCGAGGTAATCCTCCAGCGTTTCGCCGTCCTCTGCGTTCACAAGGTAAGAAGCCAGCAGCGCCATGCCCCACGGGCCGCCCTCGCCCGCCGTTTCCATCACGGAGACCGGCGTATGCAGCGCACCTGCCATCAGCTTCTGGCCCACGCCCTTCGCCTTGAAGAACCCGCCGTGGCCAAGCAGCGAATCAACCTCCGCGTGCTCCTTTTCGATCAGAATATTCATGCCGATTTTCAATGTTGCCATCGCGGAGTAAAGCTGCGTGCGCGCAAAGTTCTGGAACGTAAACGCGCTGTCCGGCAGGCGCATAAACAGCGGTCTGCCCTCCTCCATGCCGGTGATCGGCTCGCCGGAGAAGTAGTTGCACGAAACGAGCCCGCCGCAATCGGCGTCGCCCTTTAAAGCCTCAAAGAACATCGTATCAAGCGCCTGCGGCATGGAGCACTTCGCGCCGATGAGCTCCGCAAACGACTTAAACAACCCCGCCCACGCGTTGATGTCGGACGTGCAGTTGTTGCAATGCACCATCGCAACGGGCTTGCCGGTCGGCGTCGTCACCATGTCGATCTCCGTGTGTACTTTAGAAAGTGCCTTTTCGAGCACGATCATCGCAAAAACAGACGTGCCTGCGGAGATATTGCCCGTGCGCACACGGACGCTGTTCGTCGCCGTCATGCCCGTGCCGGCGTCACCTTCCGGCGGGCACAACGGCGCACCGGGCTTTAAGGTGCCGGTGGGGTCAAGCAAAAGCGCACCCGCGTCGGTCAGCTCGCCCGCGTCCTCGCCCGCAAGGCGAATCTGCGGCAGAATGTCGCGCAGCCGCCACGGCAGGTTGTGCTCCTTGTGCAGAATATCAAACGTGTCCATCATACCGGAATCGTACACGTTGTGCTCGCTGTCAATGGGGAACATGCCGGAGGCATCGCCGATGCCGAGCACCTTCTCACCCGTCAGCTTCCAGTGCACATAGCCCGCAAGCGTCGTGATGAACGCAATGTCCTTCACATGCGGCTCGTTGTTTAAAATCGCCTGATGCAGATGCGCAATGCTCCAGCGCTGCGGAATGTTAAAGCCAAAGCGCGACGTAAGGTCGGCGGCAGCCTCCTCCGTCATCGTATTGCGCCATGTGCGGAACGGCACAAGCAGCTCGCCCTCGCGGTCAAACGCCAAATAGCCGTGCATCATCGCGGAAAACCCCAGCGCCTTCAAATGCGTGATCTTCTCGCCGTATTTCTCCTCTACCGATGCCGCAAGGTTCTTGTAGCTCTCCTGAATGCCGTGCCAAACGTCGTCCATGTGGTACGTCCACACACCTTGCTCCAAGCGGTTTTCCCAGTCATAGCTGCCGGAAGCCAGTACCTCGCCGTGCGGCCCGATGAGCACCGCCTTAATGCGCGTAGAGCCAAGCTCCAAACCGAATACCGCTTCGCCTCCGCGGATCAGCGCGGCAGTCTCGTTGCGTTCCATATATACCCGTCCTTTCACGGCAAACCCGCCGTTTGTGTGATTTTCTCATTCCGTCACTCGTATCACTTGTACGAACAACTCTATATAATCATACCGAAAATCATCGCATTTTTCAAGAGAAAACATTGCCGAAATTCCTCTGCGGAATTTGTATCGTGTGTGAAACCGTTTGCTTCAAAACAAAAAATGTCCCAAAACGAACTTCCCTCTTGATTTTTTCCTCAATTTATATTAGAATAGATAATACAGCAAAATGAATATGCGGGCGTAGTTTAATGGTAGAACATCAGCTTCCCAAGCTGAATACGAGGGTTCGATTCCCTTCGCCCGCTCCAAAAATCACGAGTCTTTTTGATTCGTGGTTTTTTCTTTTGAAAAAAGCTTTTGCACATTTCAAAGCTTCTTCTTTTCCAAAATCGTTAGTGAATGCCGTTTCGTTTCTAAAACTATTCATCAAAATATTTTTTGCAGAAAATGCAGCGAAAGTTTCCTTTTTCAGGGAAACTTTTGCCGTGTTTTCCTCTATAGGTAGAAAGACTTCATTTTACTTATAGAGGAGATGTAAAAATGACTGAAGAGAATCGAGAATATCGCACAAGTCAAATCATGCTAAGAAACCAGTTTCATGGCAAAGACAAATTTAAGATTCCTATTATTCCCAAAGGAAATTTCGGGGATAAAGACTTTCAAAATCTGCTGTTAATCGGCTTTGACCGCACCAACATCAGAGATGAGCATCACTTAAACCGCATGGTTCATTTCTTTTTATATGATTATAAATTTGAACGGATATGGAAAAAACCGGACTATGATATAGAAAAACTGAAACGCTACAGAGCCGTTCTATCTCCAGATTTCAGTATCTATAGAGAGATGAACCCTTCAATGCAGCTTTATAACACTTTTAGAAACCGCTGGTGCGGCGCATATTTTGCTTCAAAAGGAATTCGGGTTATTCCAACCGTAAGTTGGGGAGACGAAAACACCTTTGATTTCTGTTTCAAGGGCATTCCAAAGGGGAGTGTTGTGGCGGTATCCACTTACATGGTTTCTGAGCATGGCAATCACGCCGATCAAAAAGACTTTTTCCTAAAAGGTTATCGCGAAATGCTTCGGCAAATCGAACCCGAACGGATTATTTGTTACAATACCCCATTTCCTGAAATGGAAGGCAACATCATTTTTGTAGATTATGAACTTTCTTCTTGGAAATATCAAAACCATAGCAAGTCTTCAAAATATGCAAAATATCTCACAGGACAGTTGTCTCCTGTCAAAAGCCGTGCTATACTGATAAAAAGAGGTTATGTATTCCCCAGCAAGAAGAAAAAGGCATGGGCAGTGCTTATGGCGGCGAATGGAAACCTAAGAAACCGGACGATGAAAGATTTATAGGTAAACCGGGAGAAATTAAAACTACCAAAGACAAAAATGGAAATCTTCGACTTACCAAAATCGGTGAAGATGGCAAAGCGGTTTCAGAACGACATTTTTCGGATCACGGTTACCCACGCCACCATTCCATACCGCACGACCACGAACTAGTCTGGGAACACAACCATTTTCATTGGGGCGACACTAAAAATTATTGGGACGGAAATGTCCCCGAATTCAAACAATATGGAGGTAACGATATGGACACTATTTTTCCTGCTTGCAACACTCTGGAAGACGATCGTTTTGAATCTATTGAGGAATTCAAGGACTGCATAGGGCGCGGAGATGAAATTGAATTCGAATGGAAAGGCGTTCATTTCGGAATGAGCGGCTGCCAACCGAAACCGGAGCATCGGATCATGGCCTATCTCTGGAACCAGCCGGATACCGAACAATACTTTGATACGCCGGACGACGCGCTGGAATACATCGTTGCCGGAGACCGCCTGCGCGATATCATCACACAGATAGACGTTCTCTCGCGTGCTTTTTGATTAACCCTATTTGCAGTGTGCAGCGACCGTATACTTTTAGGAGGTTTTCCCATGACCCATCTTTATTACGTCCGCCATGCGCAGCCGGATTACAGTGTTCATGACGATCTGACCCGCCCGCTGACCGAAAAAGGTATGCGCGACTGCGCACTTGTGACCGATTTTCTCACGGACAAGTCTATTGACCGCGTGTTCTCCAGTCCCTATAAGCGCGCCGTGGATACCGTGCAGCCGTTTGCCGCACAGGCGCATCTTCCCGTCACCTTAATAGATGATCTGCGCGAGCGCCGCATCGATTCCGTTTGGATCGACGATTTTGAAAGCTTCTGCAAGGCACAGTGGGCGGACTTTGACTACCGCTACAAAGACGGCGAGTGTCTGCGCGAGGTGCAGGAACGCAACATCGAAGCGCTGCAAAAAATTCTGTTGACCTGCGCCGGGCAAAACATCGTCATCGGCGGTCACGGCACGGCGCTGAGCACGATCCTCAACTTCTACGATCCCGCTTTCGGCTATGAAGATTTTACCCGTATGCGCGCCAAAGCACCGTGGATCGTGCACTTCACCTTTGACGGAACAAGGTGCATCTCCATCGAAACACACGACTTGATTTAAATTTGATATTCAATACTCAAAATCATATACAAAAAGCTCCCGCAAACTTTCTCCGCGGGAGCTTTTGCTATTTTCACTTATTCGCTTTTTTCCGCTGCAAAACGGTCTCGCGCAGCGCGCAATATTTATCGGCAAGGCACAAAACAGCCGTTTCTTTGAACCGCGGCGGGGCGGGATTTAACGGAAACATGTGCTTTTTGATCATGTCGCGCTCCGTGTCATTCAGCTCAAAGTCGCGGTCGGCATTGCGCAAGGCCGTTCCGGCGTGCCGAAACCCGTGCAGCCTGTGCGCGGGGTCGGGCGTGTGCCAATCGTAGAGGAAATAATCGTGCAGCAAAGCACCGCGCACAAGAGCGCGCTGGTTCACTTTGAGGTGCAGTCGGTGCACAAGCCACAGGCACACAAGCGCCACGCACACGGAGTGCTCAAACACGCTCACAGACCCGTGCTGCATGTTCTCTTTTGCAATCTGCATACCCGGAGATTTCAAAATATCACCGCCGTGCAAAAACAGCGTGCGCAAAGTGGGGCGCATCAGTTTGCTCCCCCGGCAGGAAATTCCGCCTTGATCTTCGCAAGCACATCGACATCTGCGGGGCAGAACACAACGTCGTCGATCTCCCCGGGCGTGATCCAGCGAAAATCCTGATGCTCAAGCCGCTGCGGCTCGCCCTCTGTGATCTTCGCGTTATAGACAAACAGGTGCACGAACAGATCCGGGTAATCATGCAGCACGTCCATAAAAAGCGTGCCCACTTCTACCGTAACGCCGATCTCTTCCCTGCACTCGCGGATGAGGGCTTCCTCGTTCGTTTCATTCGGCTCCGTTTTGCCGCCGATGAATTCCCACATACCTGCGCGGGCTTTACCTTCCGGCCGCTGCCCGATGAGAAATTTATCCCCCTCACGCACAAGCGCCGCCACTACGGTGACGCTTCTTTTATTCTCCACTAAAAAGACCTCCCGTCTTTTGTAAAACAAACCGAATGCAGCGCATATCTCTGCATTTTCATTATAGCACGCAAAACCGGGAATTCAACTGAAAAGTTTCTTACAATACGCAAAACGGGCATGATCCGTTTTCGAATCATGCCCGCCTTTCAGGAGGTGTTAAATGTTACGGTTAATGGAGGCCTCGCGGTCTTTACTTCTGTGCGTGCATGCAGCCGCCGCGGCAAGCCGCGCAGTTGCCGCCGCAGGAGGACTTGCCGTTTTTCTTATCCCGCCTCATCGATTTTACGATCGCAGCGACGATGAGAACAACGACCAGTAACACGATTATCGTTCCTATGTTTTGCGAAAGCCAAGTCAGCATAACGATCTCTCCTTTCGGCTTGGATAATTCCTGAATTTGCGAATTTAAATTACGGAGTAAGATTACTTAACCTTAACGGCTCTGTCGGACAGCGTGGTGCTCTCCTTGTACGGGCGAACCAGCAGGAAGATAAAGAGCACGATGAGCACGATGGAAACGATGATGCCGAAGATGTTCGCCGTGCCGAGTGCAATGCTGCCGAGCTGGTTGATGACGAACGCTACAAGATAAGCAAAGCCGCACTGATAACCGATTGCGAACCAGGTCCACTTTGCGTTGTTCATCTCACGCTTGATTGCACCGATTGCCGCAAAGCAAGGTGCGCACAGGAGGTTGAACGCAAGGAACGCATAGCCGCTGACCACCGTGAAGTGGGAAGCCATGTTGCTGTAAACCGTGCCGTCACCGCCGCCATAGAGGATACCAAGCGTACCGACAATGTTCTCCTTCGCAACAAGACCGGTGATGGAAGCCACAGCGGCCTGCCAGTTGCCCCAGCCAAGCGGTGCAAAGATCCAAGCAATCGCGTTGCCGATGGTAGCAAGAATGCTGTTGCTGATCTCGTCTTCGGTGAGCATTCTGAACGCGCCGTCGACAACACCGAAATAGGTGGTGAACCAAACAATGATGGTAGACAGAAGGATGATGGTGCCTGCCTTCTTAATGAAGGACCAGCCGCGCTCCCACATAGAGCGGAGCACATTGCTGACGGTCGGCCAGTGGTAAGCCGGCAGCTCCATAACGAACGGAGCCGGATCGCCCGCAAACATCTTCGTCTTCTTCAGAATGATACCGGAGCAGATAATCGCTACAATGCCGAGGAAATATGCGCTCGGAGCAACCCACGGTGCGCCGCCGAAGATAGCACCCGCGATCATTGCGATGAACGGAAGCTTGGCGCCGCAGGGGATGAACGTGGTCGTCATGATGGTCATACGGCGGTCACGCTCGTTTTCAATCGTACGGGAAGCCATGATGCCCGGCACGCCGCAGCCTGTACCGATGAGGATCGGAATGAAGGACTTACCGGAAAGGCCGAACTTACGGAAGATACGGTCCATAACGAACGCGATACGCGCCATGTAACCGCAAGACTCGAGGAATGCAAGGAAGATGAACAGAACGAGCATCTGCGGAACGAAGCCGAGAACTGCGCCAACACCGGCTACGATACCGTCCAGGATGAGACCCTTCAGCCAGTCTGCGCAATTTACAGCGTCCAGACCGCTTTCGATGATACCCGGCAGACCCGGAACCCAAACGCCGTAATCGGCCGGATCCGGCTCTTCACAGCCGTAGGACGCATAGGTCGCAACCGCTTCCTTGAGCTCTGCGCCTGTGTAAGTGACATCCTCTTCCGCCAGCGTTTCTTCATCAACGAGGGTGTAATCCGCTGTTGCGTCGTCAGAGACGGAAGCTGCAAACGTATCCAGCGCAGAAGCCGCCGCTGCCGCGTCAAACGTGTCGCTCTCGGTGTCGATAGCGTCTGCAACGTCGTCCGCACCTTCAGCCGTTACGAATGCGTCGATGACATTTGCCGCATCGCCGAACTCGCCGGAAACGTCTTCATATTCGCCTGCGCCGATGCCGAACAGGTGCCAACCGTCGCCGAACACACCGTCGTTCGCCCAGTCTGTCGCAACCGTACCGACTGTCGTAACGGAGATGTAATAAACAATAAACATCACAACCGCAAAGATCGGCAGAGCCAGAATACGGTTCGTTACGACCTTATCGATCTTATCGGAAACGGTAAGACCGCCGTTGTTCTTTTTCTTGTAGCACTGCTTGATGATGGAAGCAATGTAAACATAGCGCTCGTTCGTGATGATGCTTTCCGCGTCGTCATCAAGCTCTTTTTCAGCCGCTTCAATGTCCGTTTCAATGTGCTTGCGATTGTCCTGCGTAAGGCCCAGCTGCTCAATGATTTTCTCGTCGCGCTCAAAGATCTTAATCGCGAAGAAGCGCTGCTGCTCCTCGGGGAGGGTATGTACGGCAACCTCTTCAATGTGTGCAATCGCGTGCTCAACCACACCGCTGAAGCTGTGCTGCGGGACCGTCTTCGTGTTCTGGGCTGCATGGATAGCGGCTTCTGCTGCTTCCTCAATGCCGGTGCCCTTCAAAGCGGAAATCTCAACGACCTTGCAGCCGAGCGCCTTGCCCAGTGCGTTGGTGTCGATCTTGTCGCCGTTCTTATTTACGACGTCCATCATGTTGACCGCAACAACGACCGGAATACCGAGCTCAACGAGCTGGGTGGTCAGGTAGAGGTTGCGCTCAAGGTTCGTACCATCGATAATATTAAGGATGGCTTCAGGTCTCTCCTGAATGAGGTAGTTACGTGCAACAACTTCTTCCAGCGTGTACGGAGAAAGGGAGTAGATACCCGGCAAGTCCGTGATCACAACGTCGTCGTGCTTCTTCAGCTTGCCTTCCTTCTTCTCGACCGTAACGCCCGGCCAGTTGCCGACGAACTGGTTGGAGCCGGTCAGCGCGTTGAACAGCGTTGTTTTACCGCAGTTCGGGTTGCCGGCAAGGGCAATTTTGATCTTCATCTGTTACTCATATCCTTCCGATAAGATTAAACCCAAAGGTTAGAATTTACTAACCTTCGAGCAAAAATTAACACATTAAACTGACAAAGGCAGCAGCAAACGGGGATGGTGCTCGAGATGCGCCGTCAGATTTTTCGTCAGGCTGTACGGAAAGCCCGCAGGCAGGCTGACGCCTGTCAAGGGATTTACGTCCGGCATGGCGGAAAATATGCAAGCAGATCGAGTACCAAGCCGTCAGGCGTGCCCTGTTTGGTGGTGCCTTACTCGACCTCGATCATCTCGGCATCCGCTTTGCGCAGGGAAAGCTCATAGCCGCGAACCGTTACTTCCACCGGGTCGCCGAGCGGCGCAACCTTGCGGACGAAAACGTCCACGCCCTTCGTGATGCCCATGTCCATGATGCGGCGCTTTACGGCACCCTCGCCATGCAGACGAACAACCTTGCAGGTCTCGCCGATCTTGACTTCTTTCAGTGTCTTCATTGGTTCTTCCTCCTTATATCATGATCTTAGCGGCCATCTCGCGGCTGATTGCTACACGAGAGTCCTTAATGTTAACAATGATATTTCCGCCCATGGAGGTGATGACCTTCACGGCGGCGCCGGCTACAAAGCCGAGGTTTTCGAGGTGAGCACGGACTTCCGCTTTTCCGCCTACCTGCTTGATGATGTTTTCTTCGCCCTCTGTGGCAAATGACAACGGCATCACAGTTTTTCCCTCTTTCCTGAAAATTCTCCGCGCCGAAACGGCACGGTTAGGCTGCACAAATTAGTTTTTGCTAACCCGGATGCTATAAAATAGGTTAGAACGCTCTAACCGTCACTAATCATACCGCCCCATTCACAATTTGTCAACACTTTTTGCCCCAAAAAGACGCGCTCAGTCCCATTTTCGGCGTTTAGTCAAACACAAAGTTAGTTGTAGCAAACACCTTTGTGCAGACTGCGCAAATTTTTCCGGTTCAAAGCCGCATAACGCGCCTGTTTGGGGCCAAACTGTGTTATTGTACATGAAAATGTCGCCTTTTGACCCTTTGGCATAAACCGTGCCGCGGCAGAAAATTTGCACACCTGCCAATCCAAATAAGCAGGAAGGAGCGATGCAACTTGTAAATTCAAAGTGTTTTTTGATGAAATCCACAAATAAATGCAATTTCGGTTTAAACATCTTTCAAATTATGATGCTTGTTTTTTTGCCGGAAGACGTATAGAATAATAGTCACAAAGCGTTGATGGAGACAAGCGCACGGCATCTTCCTCAAAGCGAGCGGCGGGTGGTGAAAGCGCCGCAGGCAACCCCGTGTGATCATCCCTCCGGAGCAGCAGCTTCCAAAGAGAACGAGTAGAGGCTGACGGGTTCTTCCCGTTACAGAAGAAGGAATTGCTGGATTCCGTTAAGTGCAGGGCAAACGCCCTGAATTCAGGTGGTACCGCGTGACTTACACGTCCTGAAGGTCTTAAAGAGACTTTCAGGACTTTTTTCTTCTCTAAAGTATCCCCGCAAAGAAAGCCTAACTTCCAGTAAAGCGTTTTTTTCATTTTCTTATTTCAATTTATTTAAGCGATCTCAAAAGGAGATCCAAAGGAGCGTTTATCATGGAAAACTACAATGTCAATTACAGCGTACATCTGCCGAGCTATTCCATCGGCCCGGATTGCTACAACGAAGTGCCGTATGTCACGCGCTTCTTCGGCAAAACGGCTGTTGTCCTCGGCGGCGAGACCGCTATGGAAAAAGCAAAGCCGGCTCTGCTTAAAGGCGTAGAAGGCTCCGACGTCGAGCTTTTGGGCTTCCTCCCCTACGGCGGCGATTCCACCTACGAAAACGGCGATGCGCTTATCGCAAACCCGCTCGTGCAGAAAGCCGACATGATCTTTGCTATGGGCGGCGGCCGCGCCTGCGATACCGGCAAGTATGTTGCCGATAAGCTCGATAAGCCGCTCTTTACCTTCCCGACCGTTGCGTCGAACTGCGCTTCCGTCACCGCCATCTCCGTGATCTATAATACAGACGGCTCCTTCCGCGAGTATTATTACCCGAAGCTCACAAACCACTGCTTCATCAACTCCGCCGTCATTGCAGATTCCCCGGAGCAGCTCCTTTGGGCCGGCATCGGCGACGCGCTGAGCAAGGAGTGCGAAGCCATCTTCTCATCGAAAGACGACACGCTCGCCCACACCCCGCTCATGGGCCGTCAGGTCAGCCGCGTCTGCACCGATCCGCTCGTGCAGTACGGCAAAGAGGCGCTCGCTTCCATCCGCAACAAAACGGCATCCTTCGCGCTCGACCAGGTCACGCTCGACATCATCGTTTCCACCGGCATCGTCTCCAACATGATGACCACCGTAAATGATTATTATTACAACTCCACGCTCGCCCACTGCGTCTACTACGGCTCCACCGTCACAGAGCACGGCCACCATCACCTGCACGGCGAGGTCGTTTCGCTCGGCGTGCTGTGCCTCTTAGAGCATGCCGGCCAGTTCGAGGAAGAAGACCGCCTGATGCGGTTCAACGATTCCATCGGCCTGCCGGTCTGCTTCGACGACGTGGAAATCCAGGAATCCGAGTTCGACAAAATGGCGGATAAATTCATGCAGACGACCGAGTGGGCGCACATGCCGCAGGGCGTTACGCGTGAGAACTTCCTCGAGTCCATGCGCCGCGAAAACGCCAAGGGTCGTGCTTTCAAAGCCGCAAAGAAATGATTTAAGGATCCTATAAAAGGTAAGAAAAAACGAAACAGGGCGGCACGAGTTCGTCTCTGCCGCCTGTTTTACGCTCAAAAAGGGGTAATTTCCTATGTCCGCATTACAGAAATTCAAAACTTTCTTCTCCAAAAATGTGCTCCTGTGTCTGACGGTCCCCATGGTCGTCTTCTCCCTGCTTGTTCCGCAGCCGTTTGTGTGGATGGGCCAGAACATCTCGATTGACCTTTCCGGCATCCCGTTCCTGAAAGAAAACTTCCCGAGCTTCGGCTTTGTCAACATGCTCCTGTGCGTCATCATGTTCGGCATGGGCATGACGCTTAAAGCCGACGACTTCAAGTACATCTTCAAAAAGCCGACCGATGTGCTTATCGGCATTTGCAGCCAGTACGTCTTCATGGCAGGCTTCGGCTGGCTTGTCGCATCGCTGCTGTCCCTCACGGGTGTGGGTGACCCCACCGTCCGCGCACAGATTGCCGTCGGCCTCGTTCTGCTCGGCTGCGTGCCCGGCGGCACCGCGTCAAACGTCATGACGTTCCTTGCAAAGGGTGACGTGGCGCTCTCCATCACCATCACCATGTGCACCACATTGCTTGCGCCGGTGCTCACCCCGTCCCTCACGCTCGTGCTCGCCGGCCAGTGGATTGACGTCAACTTCTGGAACATGTTCATCAGCATCGTGCTCGTCGTCCTGCTGCCGATCCTCCTCGGTATCGCAGTACACACCGCGCTCGGCGACCGCGTAAACGGCCTTAAAGATTTCCTTGTCAAGGCTTCCACCGCCTGCATCATCCTCGTGGAGGGTCTGTGCGTCGGCCCGAACCGAGACCAGTTCACAACCCACGGCGTCACCGTCGTGCTCGTTACCGTGCTCGCCGTTGCGCTGCACCATGTGCTCGGCCTGCTCGCGGGCTACGTCACCGCCAAGGTGTTCCGCTTCAACGAAAAGAAGGTCCGCACGCTGTCGCTTGAGGTTGGTCTGCAGAACTCCGGCCTTTCCTGCACGCTCGCAAAGACCGCGTTCCCGGATACCATGGCCATCCTGCCCTGCGTCATCGCAACGGTCGTCCACCAGATCATCGGGCCTATCGTTGCCAGCATGTTCGCCGCAAAGCCGCTGCCTGAAGAGGCCGAGCCTGTTTCCGAAAAGAAAAAAGCAAAGGAGGCCGTCACCGCGTGAAGCACTTTTCCGAAATTTCCCTGATCGCAACGGTCTCGTTTATCGGTGAACTGCTGCACTACCTCATTCCCCTGCCCGTGCCGAGCAGCATCTACGGTCTTTTGCTCATGCTGCTCCTGCTCGTCACGCATATCGTAAAGCTTGACCACGTAAAAACCACGGCCGATTGGCTCATCACCCTCATGCCCGTCATGTTCGTCGGTCCCACTGTCGGTCTCATTGCGAGCTATGACAGCTACAAAGACATTCTCATTCCCATCATTGTCATCTCCCTCGCGACCACCGTCCTCACCATGGCGGTCTCCGGCCTGACCACACAGGGACTCATCCGTTTACAGACCAAAGAAGAAAAGGAAGAGCGCGCAGAAGCGCTTGAAGCATGCGAAAAGGAGGAACAAACCGATGTTAAATGATATTGCGTCGAACACCTCGTTTTTCGGCATCTTCATCACCGGCGTTGTCTATGTGCTCGCCTGCGCCATTCAAAAGCGCTTTAAGTCGTCCATTTTGAACCCGCTGCTCGTCTCCTGTGTGATTCTCATCATCTTCATGCTCGTCAGCGGCATCGATTACAACGTCTACCTGTATGGCAAGCCGAAAGCCGACGGCACATACGACGGCACGGGTGCCATTTTCTTCCAGAACATGCTCACCCCCACCACCGTTTGCCTTGCCATCCCGTTGTATGAAAAGCTCGTGTACCTCAAAAAGTACCCGGTCGCCATCATCGGCGGCATTTTGGCCGGCATGTTTGCGTGCCTCGGCGGCGTACTTGTTTTGAGCATGGCATTCGGGCTTGACCACACCCAGTACGTCACACTGCTGCCGAAGTCCATCACCACCGCCATCGGCATGGGTCTTTCGGAAGAGCTCGGCGGCATGGTGTCCGTCACCGTCGCGTCCATCATCGTGACGGGTCTCTTCGGCAACGTCGCGGCGGCCGCCATCTTCAAGCTGTTCCGCATCAAGCACCCGGTCGCCATCGGCGTGTCCTGCGGCACCGGTGCGCACGCCATGGGCACCTCCCGTGCGCGTGAGTTCGGCGAGATTGAAGAAGCCATGAGCGGCCTCTCCATCGCCGTGTGCGGCCTTTTAACCGTCGTCGGCGCATCCATATTTGCGATGATCCGTTTTTAACCAATCCATCCAATTACGAGTAAATCCGCACCGGCCCCTGTTAAACGCTCAGGCCGTGCGGATTTTTTATAAGCAAAGCCGCGCTCTCGGAAAACTCCCGAGGGCGCGGTTGTTTATTTCAGCCTATACTTTCCCTTCCCAACCTTCTCCACCGTATTCTCCTCGCACAGCTTTTTCAAAACCCTTTGCAGCTGTCTTCGGCTGCACCTTAGCTGCAAAAGGGCAGTCTCTATGCCGCCGATCTCCCCGTTCGGACACACATGCCGCATGTAGAGCAGCACGCGCTCCTCAATCGTTTTGGCGGAAGCCTCCAGCGTTGCCATCGTGTGAAATTTCCCCGCATACGAGCGCAGCAAAAGGTGCAGGAACTTCACGTCCCTGTCGAGTTCTGCGCGGTACGGCTCCATCGGCAGTGCGGCGCAAATAACCGTTGTTCGCGCCTCGGTAAATAAGCTCGAAGCGCCGCCCATCACAAATTCCGCGTCGCCGAGCAGCACCGGCGCTTCGTGGCGGTTCACGGGTGTCACACCGCCGTCCTCGCGTATGCCGTAGATCTGCACCTCACCCTCGATGAGGAACAAAAGCTCCGCAAGCCGCCCGCCCTGCCTCGTCAGATACTCGCCCTTTTCAAATCGGCAGACGGAAAACGGCAGATTCTCCGTATCAAAATTCTCGCGGATATGCCTTTTTTGAAGCCAATACTCCACCTGTTTTTTATCTCGAATACGCCGCAAAAAAATCACCTCATTTTCATTTTATTGTGCCATGTGGCACAATAATTGTCAAGGCGGCGCTTTATAATAAGAACAGAAATTACTTGAGGTGAACTATGGAAAACGCAATTTTTGAGGAGAAAAAGGTCTCTAAAGCGTACATGAAGTTATCCCTGCCGCTGGTGCTCAGCATGACCGTCTCGTTGATCTACAATCTTGCGGATACCTTCTTTGTGGCGCAGACGCAGAACACGAACATTGTTGCGGGCGTTTCTCTGTGCGCGCCGCTTTTCACAACGCTGATGGCACTCGGCAACATTTTCGGGCAGGGCGGCAGCTCTCTCATTTCGCGTCTGCTCGGCAAAAACGATACAGCTGCCACGCGGCGCATAAGCGCGTTCTGCTTTTGGGGCGCGATTCTGATTGGCGTTCTGATGGGCTTTATCATGCTTCTTTTCCGCACGCCGCTGCTCTACGTCATCGGCGCAAATGAAGAAACGTTTACCTTCGCGCGCGATTACTATACATGGCTCGCAATCGGCGCACCGGCACTGGTGCTCTCGTTCATCCACTCAAATCTCCTGCGCTCGGAGGGCATGTCGAAGGAATCTATGATCGGCACCATGGGCGGCGCGATCGTCAATATCCTTTTAGACCCCATTTTCATTTCCGTGCTCGGTCTGAATGCCGGCGGCGCAGCGATGGCAAGCGTCATCGGTTACATTTTCTCGGACGTATACTTCGCGGTCGTCGTCGCGAAAAAGAGCAAGGTCTTAACGCTCGACATCCAAGAAACCAGAATCCCCGCCGACCATGTCAAGGATATTTTCGCAATCGGCATCCCGGCCGCGGTCGTCAACATCATGTCCAGCGTCAGCGCCGTACTCGTCAACCAGTTTCTTCTGCCCTACGGCAACGAGAAGATCGCCGCCATGGGCATCGCGCTCAAGGTCAGCATGATTGTCCTGCTCCTGCTCACGGGCTTCTCGTTCGGCGGGCAGCCGCTTTTCGGCTACTACTACGGCGCAGGCGACAAACAGCGCTTCGGCAAGCTTTTCCACTTCTGTCTGAAATTCATCAGCGGCCTCGCGCTCGCACTTTCGGCGGTCGTGTTCATTTTAGCCAAGCCCTTTATGCGCATTTTCATGGATAACGAAACCATCATCGCAGACGGCGCTTTGATGCTGCGCCTGCAGGTTGTCTCCATGGTGTTCGTCGGCGTCGTGCTGCTTATGACGATCCTTTTTCAGGCGACCGGCAAGGCGGTGGGCTCATCCATCCTCTCCGTCAGCCGTCAGGGCATCGTGTTTATGGTGGTGCTGTTCGTCGCGGCCAATCTTTTCGGCTGCACGGGCGTGCTGTTCTCGCAGGCCGTCGCCGATTTTCTCAGCGCCATCCTCGCCGTCGTCCTATTCAAAAAGCTCGTCTATAAAGAGATTTTTGAATAACCTTCTATAAACCGATTTCTACGAATCAATCGTTACGCTCCCTTAAAGCAAAGCCGCGCTCCCGGAAAACTCCCGAGGGCGCGGTTTTGTCTATTCTTTTATTTTCTTACCGATTCCATAAACACCATGTACGCGGTTTTATAGGTGGAGATAAATGCCGGCTCGCCGAAATTCATCGGGAACGGCTTCGCTTCGATTTTCTTTTCCAAAATGAGGTCGCACAACGTCAGCATGTCGTCAATCTTCTCATAGCTGTTCGGCACATATTTGTCCTGCGGATCCTCGCCGCCCTCCTGCCGCCTGTGGCCGCCGAGGAACGCAAGCTCCGTATAGCCGGGCTTCTGCAATTTTTCTTTCAGACGCAGCACCGCGGCTTTATACTCCGAAATCGGTCGTGCAAGCGGCACCTGCATCCAAAGGCCGAATGCGTCTCCGGTAAACATGCACTTATGCGCGCGGTCGATGAACACGACGCTGCCCGGCGTGTGCCCCTCCACCTCGGCAACTTCAATTTTCACACCGCCGCCAAGGTCGATGACGTCGCCGTCTTTGATGTCGATAACATCCTTTTCCGTAAAATTCTTGCCCGTACCGTCGTTCAAACGCGGCAGCAGCGGCACGTCTTTTTTGCTCATGTAGTATTTTTCGAACACATCGCCGCTCAGGAGATGGTCAATATGCGCGTGCGTTACGGCAAGCTCCACGGGCAGTGATGTCAGGCTCTCCGCCATTTTCCTCACGTTACCGCCGCCAAGGCCGGTATCGATAAGCAGCGCCTTTTCTTTGCCCTCCACAAGGTACATGGAGTCGTTGTTGTAGTCCTCCATATAGAACACGCCCGGGCAGATGAACTCGATTTCATAGCGGTCAAAGCGCGTTTTGCCGAACATCCACTCCAGCGCTTCTTTGTTTTGGTACGCCGCCGTCCAAGAACCGTGCGGGTGCGTGTGGTACACGTTTTCCATTTCGCCCGCGGGATACTCCGTGTAGTGCGCGTCACGGTTGCCGGAGGAGCGCAGCGAGGACATCGCCATACGCGAGCCCACACCCACCGCGCCGTGCGGCGAGTGGTAATAGCCCGTCACCGGTACCACGGGGTCGTCTTCGGCATGGAACGCCCACACAGGCACATCTTTTGCCGCGCGCAGCTTAAACGGCTCCGCATAGCCGCAAATCGGCATGGCCGCCGCGATCTTATGCGGGTAGCGCGTGAGCAGCTCCCACGTGCCCGCACCGCCCATGGAAACACCCGTCACGTACAAGCGGCAGATGTCCACCGGGTACTGCGCCGCCATCTCGAGCAGCGATTGCGCCAGCAAATCAACATACGGCACCCAGCACTGGTTTTCCGGGCACTGCGGCGCGAGAACAAAGCACGGGTGCTCCGCCTGCCACGCGTCCGTCATAAATGTGTCCGCGCCCGGCGTGAAATCGAGCACCAAATTTAAATCGTCCCCGCGCTCGCCCGCGCCGTGCAAAAACAGAACCAGCGGGTACGTTTTGCCGGGCTCCGTCTTCGGCGTGTACAGCGCGGCGTTTAAGTACCGCCCGTCTTTTTTCAGTTCTTTTACAGAAATGTTCTTCTTTTCAATACCGTTGATCATCCAAAACAACCTCCTCTAAAGGGTTCATTCCTCCAACAGATATGGCATCAGCTTTTCGAGCACCACCGCGTAGCCGTTTGCGTACATGTGCATACCCTCAATGGTGTACTCCGCTTTCAAATTGCCCTTTTCATCCAGCAGACAGTCGAACACATTGATGTATGTGCAGCCGAGCTCCTCTGCCATTTTTTCCACTTCGGCGTTCACTTCCTTCAGCTCCGCATTCGTGCGCGCGCCGAACTGTGCCTTCACCGCTTCCGGGTCTGCGCCGGGCAGCTCACGATTCACGGGGTAATAGCTCATCACGTAAATTTTCGTCTCGGGCAGACGCGCCTGAATTTGCATCAGAATTTTTCTGTACTGGCTCATCAGGCGCTCGCGCTTATATTCCGGGCGGCTGATGTCATTTGTGCCGATGTTGATGAACACCTTTTTCGGCTCGAGGTCAAAAATCGATTCATCCATGCGCTCCAAAAGTCCGTCCGTCACGTCGCCGCCGATGCCGCGGTTGTACACGCGGATGCGCGGCTCCACGTTTTGCAGCATCTCGTTGATCGGGAACAGCTCGCACAGCGAGGAGCCCGTAAATACGATCTCGCCCTTTTTCACGAATTTATTGAGGCACATAAAATTATGCACTTTCATTTCCCAGTCCGTCATATAAAGCACCTGATTTCATTCGTTTCATTTCACAGTCATTTTAGCACAAAATCCGCATAGATACAACCTGTATTCTAAACATTTTCCCCTCTTGACGTGAAAAACCGCAGCATATATAATAATCACATAGTAACACACTAACACACGAAAATTTACGCTAAAGCGCTGTGGTGTAAGCACTTCAACGCGCAAAAGCAGACGTTTTAAACCGCTTGCGCATTACCGAAAAGAGGAATATGAAAATGAAAATTGCCGCTTATGAAGTCCGCCGGGACGAACAGAAAGACTTTGCCTTCATCGCCGAAAAGCTCGGCGTGGAGCTCACCGAAGCAGAGGATATCCTGACGCTCGAAAACATCGATACGGTAAACGGGGCCGAGGGCGTCACAACACTCGGCCGCACACGTTTTGACCGCGCCCTGCTCACCGCCGTCCAGGAGCGCGGCGTAAAATACATCTCCACGCGCACCATCGGCGCCGACCACATCGATCTCACCGCCGCAAAGGAGCTCGGCCTCAAGGTGTGCAACTCCAACTACGCGCCGAACGGCGTGGCAGATTACACCGTCATGCTCATACTTCTTAGCCTGCGCAAGTATAAGCCCGCCCTGTGGCGCGCACAGGTCAACGACTACTCCCTTGCGGGTCTTCAGGGCCGCGAGCTGCGCAACCTCACCGTCGGCATTCTCGGCACCGGCAAAATCGGCGCGGCGGTCATCAAAAATTTGAGCGGCTTCGGCTGCCGCATTTTAGCAAGCGACATCCGCGAAAACCCGTCGCTCAAGGGACTTTGCACCTATGTGGATAACGAAACGCTCTACAAAGCGTGCGACATCCTCTCGCTGCACATGCCGCTTTTAGAGAGCACCCGCCACTTTGTGAACGCCGAGACTATCGCCAAAATGAAGGACGGCGTCACCATCATCAACTGCGCCCGCGGCGAGCTGATGCATATTCCGGATATGATCCGCGGCATTGAAACGCAGAAGATTGGCGCGCTCGCGCTGGACGTTTTCGATAAAGAAGACGGCATCTACCACGAAAACCGCCGCGACGACATCATCTCAAACCGCGATATGGCCTACCTGCGCCAGTTCCCGAACGTCATCATGACGCAGCACATGGCGTTTTACACCGATGCCGCCGTGCAGAGTATGGTGTTCTGCGGCATAGAAGGTCTGTGCGATTTCGCCAGAACCGGTCACACCGCGACCGAACTTGTATAAATGTCAAATACGACGATGAGATTGAGCTCGTGCTCAACCTCTAAAACCAAATACTGTGTACAGAAAAAGAGAAAACGTGTACCGAGCTTGCCCCGGCACACGCTTTCTCTTTTCTTTTTACCTTTTCTGGTTATACGTGCGGACTAAGCGGTCCACGTCATTTTCGCTGTGAATTTCGTACTCGTGCTGTGTGAGGTATTCCTTCACTTCCTCGGGCAGGTCGTCGAAATCCTTGTGCCAATCGAAAAGCGCCGCGCCCAAAACGTAGTTTTCCGGCCCCCAGTAGCCGTTCATGCCAAAACCGTTCGGAAACGTAAAATCACCCCCGGGCTTAGTATGCGCCAAGGGGTGACTTCAAATTCATTTCCCTACAATTTCACTTTTTTCGTCTTACACATACTTCAGCTAGAGACCGTAATGTGTAAAGAAAGTGCGCAAGATGCGCAGCCAGATTTTTTGCCAGTTCGCACAGAAAGCCCGCAGGCAGGCTGGCGTCTGTCAAGGGATTTATGGTCGGAATGGCGAAAAAGATGCAAGCAGATTGTGTGCGGGCTTTACACGTTATGGTCTCATTGCCCGATCTGCTCAAAGAACTTCGCGTGGATGGCGGCAACCGCCTTGTTCGCGTCTTCCTTCTTGATGAGCACGGAAATTTTAATCTCGCTCGTCGAGATCATCTGAATGTTCACGTTCGCCTCAAACAGCGCCTCGAACATATCGGAAGCAACGCCCGGGTGAGACTCCATGCCCGCGCCGACAATGGAAACCTTTGCCACGTCGTCGTCAAACACAACGCTGCTCGCGCCGATGGTCTCTACGTAAGACTGCATGAGCTCGATGGTTGCGTCCATCTTGTCCTTTTCCACGGTGAAGCTGATGTCCTTCGTGCCGTTTCTGCCGATGGACTGCAAAATAATATCGACGTTTACGTTCTTCTGTGCAAGCTTAGAGAAAATGCGGAACGCAAGGCCCGGCTTATCCGGCACGCCGATGACAGAGATTCTGGCGACGTTTTCGTCCTTTGCAACACCGCTGATGAGCATTTTTTCCACGTTGGTAGCCTCCTTAACGATCGTTCCCTTAGCCCGTGTCAGGCTGGAAAGAACCTCTAATTCAATATGATATTTTTTAGCCATTTCAACCGAGCGGTTATTCAGCACCTGCGCGCCCAGCGTCGCAAGCTCCAGCATCTCGTCGTAGGAGATGACGTCGAGCTTCCTCGCCGCCGGAATTTTGCGCGGGTCTGCCGTGTAAACGCCGTCCACATCCGTATAGATCTGGCACAGGTCGGCGTGCATGGAAGCCGCAATGGCCACCGCGCTCGTATCGCTGCCGCCGCGGCCCAGCGTCGTCATGTCGTCATACTTGTTGACGCCCTGAAAGCCCGTTACAACAACGATGTTGCGCTTTGAAAGCTCCGCCTTAATACGTTCCGGATTCACACGCTTAATGCGCGCGCTGCCGTAAGCCGTAGAGGTGGAAAAGCCCGCCTGCCAGCCGAGCAAAGAGACCACCGGGTAGCCCAAATCTTCAATCGTCATAGCAAGCAGCGAAGCAGAGATCTGCTCGCCCGCCGTCAAAAGCTGGTCCATTTCGCGCTTAGACGGGTTTCGGTTGATCTCTTTTGCTTTATCAATGAGGTCGTCCGTTGTATCGCCCTGCGCAGAAACCACAACGACCACGTCGTTGCCGTTCTTATATGTGCCGGTCACGATATCGGCGACATTTCTCAAATGCTCGGCGTCCTTAACGGAGGAACCGCCGAACTTCTGAACGATCAATGCCATAGAAACACTTCCCTTTCCATAACCCCTGTGGGATAATTCTCGTTATTCAATGATGATGCGCGCGCCCTGCGGGTCGGTATGCAGAAGCTCCACACGCCAGCCGTTGATGCCGCGGTCCTGTAAATGTGAATCGCACGCGCTCATAAACTCCTCCGCGCCCTCTGTGGGGATCATGGAGATGATGGTCGGGCCTGCGCCGCTCACATACGTGCCGAGCGAGCCAAGCTCGTAGCTCATGCGGAACACCTGGTCGTAATTTTCGATGAGGCCCGAGCGATACGGCTGATGGATCCTGTCCTGCACCGCCACGCGCAGGTTCTGCAGATCGCCGGAGAACAGCGATGCCGTCATTAAAGCGGAGCGCGAAAGGTTAAACACCGTGTCTTCGCGGGAATACTCCGTCGGCAGCACGCCGCGGGCTTTCTCCGTTTTGAGCTCGAACGGCGGGATCATCACCGCAAAGCTGATCTTGCCGGAAACCGGCACGGAAACGCTGTACACGCGCTTGCCCTCCATGGCAGAAGCGACAAGGCCGCCGGAGATTGCCGGGCTCGTGTTATCCGGGTGCCCTTCAATCTGCGCCGCAAGGTTAATGAGGTCGCTCTGCGACATCGGCGAGCCAAGCATACGGTTCGCGCCCAAAATACCGGCCACGATGCACGCCGAAGAACTGCCGAGGCCACGCGCCATCGGAATGTTGTTTTCCTGAATGATATGCAGACCCGGCAGCGTTTTGCCGCAGATCTGGTACAAATGCCGCGCCGCCCAGTAAATGAGGTTCGTCTCATCGGTCGGCACTTTGATCTTGTCCGTCGTCGTGATCTTCAGCTCGTCCGCTTCTTCCATCCACACGCGGTTGCACATGGTCAGCGCAATGCCGAGCGAGTCAAAACCGGAGCCAAGGTTGGCACTGGTTGCCGGAATATCGATTCGGATCATAAAGCTTTCCCCTTTCCGCTTTTATCAATAATCGGAGATGCGAATACGGCCTTCAACCTTTACGCCGCGCGCTTCCAGCGCTGCCAGCTTATCGCTGAGTTCCTTCTCCGTAAGGTTTTCCACCGTAAAGCCCGCTTCGCCCTGTACCGGTCTTTTCGCAAGCAGCGGCGTAATCTTGCCGAAGACGTCCGCCGCCGTGTTCAGCGCCGTATCGCTGTCCTTGGCGGAAACGCGCACGAATGCAGACGTTTCCATGCTGCCGAAATCCGCCACGTAGTTCGGCTTCGCATCCTCCCAGAAGAGGTACTTGCGTGCCTTAAAGTGCTTCACACAGTCGATGACGTCCGCCACAACGGCACTCGCCGTGGGCAGCTTGCCCGCGCCTTTGCCGTAGAACACCACGTCGCCCGTCGCGTCGCCGCGCACCATAATGCCGTTGAATACATCGTCCACGCTCGCAAGCTGGCTGCCGCGGTGCACGAACATCGGGCAAACCATAATATGCACCTGTCCGTTTTCGAGCTTCTTCACAGAGCCGATAAGCTTAATGACACCGCCCCAAACGTCTGCAAAATCGACGTCCTGCAGCGTGATCTTCGTAATGCCCTCTGTGTAAACGGAATCCGGGTACACGTGCGTGCCGAACGCCAAAGACGCCAAAATGCAGATCTTGCGGCAGGCGTCCAGACCCTCCACATCGGCGCTCGGGTTGCGCTCCGCGTAACCAAGCTGCTGTGCAAGCTTCAAAGCGTCTTCAAAGTTCATCTGCTCGCGGATCATCTTCGTCAAAATGAAGTTTGTCGTGCCGTTCAAAATACCGGCAATCTCCGTTACATCGTTTGCGGCAAGGCACTGGCTGATGGGGCGGATGATCGGAATGCCGCCGCCGACGCTCGCCTCAAACAGGAAGTTGAGGTTATTCGCCTGCGCGATTGCAAGGAGCTCCGCGCCCTTTTGTGCCACAAGCTCTTTATTGGAGGTCACAACGCTCTTGCCGTTTTCCAGACACGCCTTCACAAAGTCATACGCCGGGTGCAGGCCGCCCATCACTTCCACGACGATTTGCACCTCGGGGTCATTTAAAATGACGTTGAAATCCTTCGTAAAGCGGTCGCTGTACGGCAGGCCCGGGAACTCCTTTAAGTCCAGAATATACTTAACATGAATCTCTTCCTTCGCGCGCTTCGCGATGCTCGCCGCATGAGAGGTAAGCACCTCCAAAACGCCGGAGCCGACCACGCCGTGGCCGAGAACTGCTATATTTGCCATTTCCATTTTCCTTTCCACGCGGATTTAACCGACGATGCTGTCAATCTTAATAACGCCCTGCACCTCAAAAAGGCGCTTCAAAAGCTCATCAATCTCAATGCTCATGTTTTCGCTTCGCGCCGAGACCGAAACGAACGCTTTGCCCTTCACCGGAATATTCTGGTTAATGGTCAGAATGTTCGCGTTCGCCTTATAGAATACCGTCAAAAGGTTCACAAGCACGCCGGGCTTGTCGTTTAACACGACCTGCACCGTCATAATGGAGCCCGTTTCCTTTTTTGTATACGGAAAAACGGCGTTTTTATACTTATAATATACACTGCGGGAGATGCCCGCCATCTTGACCGCCTCTGAGGTGTTTGAGGCTTCGCCGGTCTCCAGAAGCTGGTTCACGCGGATGACCTTCTGGTATACCTCCGGCAGAACGGATTCGTCGATCAAAAGAAACGATGTGTTTTCCATTGTCCACCACCTAAGTACGTTTGTATTGCGTCGATAAACAGTGTAGCACACTTTTCGGCAAAATTCAACCCAAATTTCTTTCCTTTCCCCCTTTTTCTTATTTTGATCTATCTCGTACAAAAAGCAACAGGACCCACTCTTAAAATGAGTGAGTCCTGCATAATACGCGTTAAATTTTTATCATGGTCTGCATTCTGCAAACCGCTTTACGCCGCCGGTGTTTCCGGCTCTGTCGGCGGTTCCGGGGTAGGCTCTACCGGCGGTTCCGGGGTAGGCTCTACCGGCGGTTCCGGGGTAGGCTCTACCGGCGGTTCCGGGGTAGGCTCCGGCGTCGGGGCCAAGGTCGGCGTGGCCTCCGCCGTCGGCGATGCCGTAGGCTCCACGCTCGGGGACGGGCTCGGCTCTATGCTCGGCTCTATACTCGGCGACGGCGTTGCCGTGGCGCTCGTCCTTGAAATGTGGTCGGATCCTCCGTCACACGTTCTCGGAATGTTGTTCTGCGAATACCAGCCGTTTGCAATGTGCACGCAGTTCGGGCCGGGGCGCAGGCCGCTGTCGCGGCAGTAGGAAAGCTGCACCACGTTGTCGCTCAGCACATAGCTGCCGCTGTGGAGGAAGTCGTAGTAGCTCGCTTCCATCCAGTCGATGATGCCGTTGTACATCTTCTTTGCGCTGTTCGTGTCGTAGATCTCTTCCTTATATTCGTGGCCGTTCCAGATGCCGCACACGAAAGCAGTTGTGCCGCCCATGTACCACACGTCGTTGCTGTCTTCGGTCGTACCGGTCTTGCCGATCTGGTCAAGGTCATCGCGGCGCACCATATTTGCCGTGGGGTACGCATCCGTATCCGTACCGTTGATCGGCAGGTGCAGCAGCTTATTCATAATGGTCGCCGTATCAAACGAGATTGCCTGCTCCTCGCTGTGATTCTGCTGGTAATCGTAGATCACGTTGCCGTCGTTATCCTCAATGCGGTACACGGTGTACGGGGTGTAATACTTGCCGCCGTTGCCGAAGATCTGGTACGCGCCGGTCATCTCGCGCACGGAAATACCGTTCGTCAAACCGCCGATGGCCACGCCGCCGACGTTGTAGGAGTCTTCCTCCGAAAGCGACGTGATGTGCAGGTTCTGCGTGAGGAACTGGTAACTTACAAGCGGCGACATCTGGTTGATGAGCTGCGCCACCGGGGCGTTCAAAGATTCCGTAATGGCCTGATCCACATTCACCGTACCGGCGAACGTACCTTCAAAGTTGTTCGGGCCCGCGCTGCCGTCATCAAAGTAGTTCGGCAGCGGCTCATCCTTCAGCACGGAGCCATACGTGATGAGATTGTTCTCCAACGCCGGCGCATACACGCTGATGGGCTTAATGGAAGAACCCGGCTGGTTCGTGGAGTACGAAACGTTGTTCTGCACGCGGTTGCCGGTCTTTTTCAAAAGCTCGTTGTCATCGTTTGCCTGGTTCGTGTTCACGCAGAGGATTCTGCCGTCATACTCCATCAGGCACACGCCGCTCCAAATGCCGCTGTCGCTCGTTAACTCCTGCCAGTTGTTTTTCAGGTAGCTTTCAAACGCCTCCTGCATCGGCACATATTCGGCGGAGTAGATCTTGAGACCGCCGTTATAAATGAGGTCGATTGCCATGTCGCGGTCGAGGTTTGCATACTGCATAAGCAGGTCAACGGTGTCGTTGAACACCTCTTCCTCGTACCAGTTCCACACCTCGGTGGAAACGCTCTGGGTATCGGTCTCCTCTTCTTCGTCGTCCATTTCAAAGTCCACGCCGCGCAGCTTCAGGTTTGCGGATTGCTCCATCGCCTCGTCGTACTCCGCGCGCGTGATACGCCCTTGGTCGTACATTTCGGAGATGACAAGCTCGCGGCGCTTGCGGTTCGCCTCCGGGTGGTAGAACACGCACAGCGCGGCCGGGTTTTGCGTCGTCGCGGCAATGGTCGCGCACTCCGCAATGTTGCAGTCCCAAATGTCCTTGCCGAAGTAGCCCTTTGCCGCGGCCTCCACGCCGTAATAGCCGTTGCCGTAGTTGACAAGGTTCAGGTATGCTTCGAGAATTTCATCCTTAGTATACTTCTTTTCAAGGTTCAGCGCCATGAAGATTTCCTTCACCTTACGCATAACGCTCACCTGATTTTCGCCCGTCAGGTTCTTGATAAGCTGCTGCGTGATGGTGGAGCCGCCGGCGGTATCGTTGCCGGTCGCCATACCGTATACGGCGCCTAACGTACGCTTCCAGTCTACGCCGTGGTGCTCGTAAAAGCGCTTATCTTCGATTGAGATCATCGCTTCCTTCATAATGTCCGGAATCTGCGTGAAATCAACGCGCGTGCGGATCTCTTCGGCGTTATAGCGCAGGCGCTGCGTCCATTCCGCATTGTCCACGCTGTCTATGTGCAGGGAATCCGTCACATACATAAAGCTCGATTCCTTCAGTTTAAAGGAAGCAAGGCTTGCGTTCATCTCCACATCGTGGTAGCTCCAAATGACAGCCGCCACGCTCAAGCCCACAAGACAGCCGGTGATGATGCAGATGCAAAGCACCGTTTTGAGGAGCTTGCCGAACATGGTAAGCACCGCATGTGCCGTGCCGCCGGCCGCGCGGGCCGTTTCGCCGTCTGTACGGCCCATGGGTCTTCCGCTCGGCTGCGCCGTGTTGTACTTATTGATGTCTTTTTTCAGCACGTTTGACCTCCTGAAAAATCAAATTGCGCGGCAAAAGCGCACTTTGTCTGCATAAATTGGCAAACCTTGGCGATACTAAAGCCGCAGGGCAAATCCTACTTAGAAAGGATGTATAGTCATGAAAATGCGTCTTGAGTCCCTTGTGCACGCCGCTCGGCAGCGGTACGGCGCATGGGCGGCGATCTTGATCCTTTTCGCCGCGCTGTGCACGCTCTCCGTGTTTTCCGCACGCGATGCGCGGGAAGCTGCGGCAGACCCCGCAAAAGCAGAAAGCGACTCTTCCGTTTATTATAGCCCAAACGATGCGGCAAGTCAAGAAACCGACCGGGAGAGCGCCGCAAATTCAGCAAATTTTAAGGAATACGAAACATTCTTCACCGTGCGCGCCTATAACGGCAGCGTGGCTGTTTTCAAAGACGGAAACGATGTGCCCCTTTACTGCATTGAAACGCCGCTTAGCAGCCTTACGGAGGAAGACCGCCGCCTGCTCGCCCGCGGCATTCGTGCCGAAACGCTCTCGGAAGCCTGCAAGCTGATTGAAGACTATGAATAAAACCGCAAAAAGAGGACGCCCGCTGCCGGACGTCCCCGATTTGCCTAAATGTCTTTTACTTCATGCTTTCTTCGTAGGACTTGATCATCTTTTTGACCATCTGGCCGCCGACGGAGCCCGCCTGGCGGGAGGTGAGGTCGCCGTTATAGCCCTGCTTGAGGTTGACGCCGACTTCGTTTGCGGCTTCCATCTTAAAGCGGTTCATCGCGTCCTGTGCTTCCGGTACCATCGTCTTATTGCTGCTGTTCATGTTTCATTCTCCTTTTTTCGGCGGCGCTTCACGCTGCGCCGCACTGCTTTTTTCGCGTTTGTTGTTCTTATTGTGCATGATGAAAGGAGCATTATGCGTGTCAATTTTTGCAAGAATGCGCAGTTTTTTGCGCCGCGCGGGAGAGAATATTCTCTCCCCTGTCCTTCTCCCTCTTCTCATTTTCGCGCTGAAAAATGAAAATTAAGCATTGCAGGCAAAATCATGCCGCAGCTGCCGCTCAAGGTCAAGCTCCATCGTTGCAGGGGCGTTATAAAGCACGGTCAGCGCATACGCGCGCATGTTTTTCACGTTTGCCGTGCCGCTTTCCAGCTTATCCATCACGTACTCGATATGCGCGTCATCCAGGCTCAAAAAGCGCTCTGCAACGTCCTGCCTGCGGTATTCGCTGCCGCCGATGCGCACCATGGGTGCTGTGCCGCAGCAAACATCCGTCATCAGCCGGATGAGCTCATCAAGCTTCGCTTTGTCTACTTTGTATTCCGAGAGAATATCGTAATCGATATTTCCCTTAATACGATTAGAAAAGAAAGTCGCATCATATCCATCCGCAGATAGATCGTTCTCTCTTATCTCTGTCTTTTTATATTCAGTCTTACTTGCTGCGAAATCGTCGCACGGGTCGGCGCTGATTTCCCGCAAAGGGGGCTGCTGCAAAGCCGAACCGCCCGGTGCGGAAAACCCGCTCACCTCGGGCAGCGGCAGCACATAAATCGAATCCGGCCCGCCGATCTTATCCTTGCGGCGGCGGATGAGCCCGGCGCGTTCCAGCTCTTTATAGCGTCCCGTCACCTTATCGTGTCCCCAGCCGAAAAGCTCGCGCAGCTTTCGGTTTGTATAGTAGATATACACCTTGCCGTTTTCGTCGCGCCATTCATTCTTTTTGGAAAGCCCCATGCGGTCTAAAAGCACGCAGTACAAAAGCTTGCCGCCATCCGAAAGCTTTTTATACGCCGGGTCTTCAAAAAGCACTTTAGGCATTTTGTAAAACAAATACGCGTTATCTTCCCACTTGTCCTCCCTGTTTATACGCCTGCACCTCCGTTTGCGTTCCTTTTCACGTGTCCATCCCCTTTTCGCTATCAAAAAGCCGCCGGTCAGAAAAGCAAAAGCTCCTCTGCCGACGGCATACAGCGATATTTTACGAATACGACCCGGTGCGGCAGGTCGTCCTCTTACTTTTTATTATAAGGATTCCGCCGCAAATGTCAAGTCAATTCAGAACATTTGTTTGTGATTTCAGCGGACATCACAGGACATTCGAGGACATCTTTTCAAAAAAGACCGCGCAGGGCGTTTTCGGCGCTGCGCGGTTCTTGAAATCCTGTTTGATCAATGTGTATTGAAATAGAAATCACTTGCCCCAGACTTCCTCGGCGATCTCCTTTACGAGCGTGAGCTTTGCCCACTGCTGCTCTTCCGTGAGCTTGTTACCGACCTCGCAGGAAGCAAAGCCGCACTGCGGGCTGAGGCAGAGGTTCTCGAGCGGCACATACTTTGCAGCCTCGTGAATGCGTGCGATGACGGCGTCTTTATCCTCAAGCTCCGGGCGCTTGGACGTAATCAGTCCCAAAACGACTTTTTTGCCCGGTGTGACGAAGCGCAGCGGCTCAAAACCGCCGGAACGCGCGTCATCGAACTCCAGATAATAGGCATCGACATTTTCATGCGCAAACAAGCGCTCTGCGACCGGCTCATAGCCGCCCCGGCTGGCCCAGGAGGAATTGTAGTTGCCGCGGCAAATGTGGGTTGCAACGGTGAGATCATCCGGTTTGCCCTCAAGCGCGAGGTTGTTGACCTTCAAAAGCTGATCCATGATGTCGCCCATCTTTTCCGGCTCCACGCCGAACACAAACGGCGCGGCGGGGTCTACGCAAACGCCCCAAGAGCAGTCATCAAGCTGCAGGTTGCGGCAGCCTGCGTCGTAGAGCTGCTTGATGAACGCCCGATAGATCTTTGCAACGTCCTCGAGCAGTTCTTCGCGGTTCGGGTAGATTTTATTCGTCGTCTCCGCGTTCATCGGGAAGATCATCTGCTCGTAGAACTGTGCCGGAGACGGAATGGTCTGCTTTGCGACGGTGTTTTCGTCCTCAAGCGCCTGCACAAACTGGAAGTGCTCCACAAAAGGGTGCGTACCCGTCAGCTTTAATTTGCCCGTAAGGTACGTGTCATCAACGACCGCAAGGACATCGTGGAACGGGATGCCGCCCCTCGGCGCAGAGTGGCTGACGCCCTCAAACCCCCACATAAAGTCGAGATACCATGTCTTGCGGCGGAATTCGCCGTCGGTGAGCAGCTTATAACCCGCCGCCTTCTGTTTTGCGACAAGGTCGCGAATGGCGGTGTCTTCGGCTTCCTTCAGTGCTTCGTAAGTGGTTTTGCCGGCTTCATAATCGGCGCGAATCTTCTTCAAATTATCCGGGCGCAGAAAGCTGCCGACATAATCGTAACGATACGGAAGTTTGATATTTTTCATGTTAATCACCTGCTGTCTGAGTTTGTGCTTACAGTATACAGGCAAATTTTCGCTTTGTAAAATACAAGAAAAAAGCGGTTTGCCATAGGTTTTTGCTATGGCAAACCACTTTCGGTTTGCATTATTGCATTGTGAACTTCTTTAAGGCGTCGATATAATATTGCGCAAACAAGCTCGGCTCCACGTTTTCGCGCGTGAGATAGCCGATTTCCATGTAATCGTCGAGATTGAGCGGCACGGCGACGATATTTTTGCCGTTTAGACTCTCGTTGATGACGCCGCTGCAAATGGTGTAGCCGTTCAGCCCGATGAGCAGATTGAACAGCGTTGCGCGGTCACAGACGTGGATGTCTTTAGCGCACTCAAGCGTGCTCTGAATTTCCTCGGAAAAATAAAACGCATTGTGGTCGCCCTGCTCATAGGAAAGGCGCGGGTACGGCGCTAAGTCCTCCAGTGTGACGCTTTTTCGCTTTGCGAGGGGATTTTCTGCACCCAAAAACACGTGCGGCCCCGCTTTGAACAGCGGGTGAAATCCCAGCCCGTGCGCCTTAATCGTCTTTTTTAAGACCGTCTCGTTGAACGGGTTTAAATACAAAACGCCGACTTCGCTTTTTAATAACGCCACGTCCTCGATGATCTCATACGTCTGCGTTTCGCGCAGGTGAAAATCGTACGTTTCGCCGCCGTGCTCCTTTAAAAGCGCCACGAAGGCCTCCACTGCGAACGAATAGTGCTGCGTGGAAACGCAAAAACGTCTGCGCACGGGCGCGCCGCCGAAATACCGCTCACGCATGAGGTCTAATTGGCTGTTCACCTGCCGCGCGTAGCCGAGAAATTCCTCGCCCTCCGGCGTTAAGGTCACGCCCTTGTTCGTGCGGCGGAAAAGCGTGACCTGCAATTCGTTTTCGAGCTCCTTAATCGACGCGGTGAGGCTGGGCTGCGCGATGAAAAGCCGCTTTGCCGCCGCGCTGATGGTGCCCGTTTCCGCCACGGCAAGCACATATTGAATTTGCGTAAGCGTCATGCGTTCTCCCCGCTTTCGGTTCTGTTTTCCGCTTCCAGCCGTTTTAATACGCCCAGAATGTCCTTGTAGCGCGCGATAACCTTTTGGTAGTTTTCGCGTCGGTGCGGAAAAAGGCAGTTCGTGCAGTCCTTGACGCCGTTTTCTTTATATTGAAACGCGCCGCCGCAGTTGCGGCCCAAAGCGTAAAGCGGGCAGTAGCAGAAAAGACAATTGAAATTTTCCGGGTCCGCGCCCTTGTGGCAGGGAAAATACTCGCATTCTTTATGCGCAAAATAGCTGTAATTTTGAGACATATTGGCTCCTTTTAAGCGTGCAGGGTACGCGTTTACGTGAACGTGAAGCTCGGGTTATGGTCACGTTTATCGCCTCTTATGCTTTGTCTTCCATGGTTTTCACCATGTTTTTGATGCGCTTTGGGTCGAGACGCGGGCTGCCGTAGGGGCGCAGGGCCAAAGCCATCAGCTTCATGGGGTTATCGTCCGCCGCAATGCGGTTAGAACCCATTTTGCCGCACACCGTGCAGCGGTGAATGACAGCCCACTCCCCGTTTTTGCGCACCCACACGCTGATGGGCTCCATGACGCCGTGGCACTCGGATGCGCGGTCGCCGGGCTCGTTATCCACATGGACGCTCGAAAGGCAGTACGGGCAATGGTTGCGGTGGTCGCTGCCTGCGCCCTCGGGCAGAATTTCGCGCCCGCAGACCTTGCACGTGAACGGGTCTAAGCACGCATGCTTTTTGTAGTAGCCTTTTTCATATTTTCTGCGCTTATTTTCACGGTTCACGGTCATATCCTCCTTTGTCGCCCGCGCCGCCCATCATGCGGGTAAGCTCCTCTATTTTTTCCAGTGGGAACGGCGGCATGGAAAGCGGCCGCCCGGCAATGGAAAGCAGCAAAACGGGGTCGTCCTCGTCCGAAACGGGCGTAGAGGCAATCTCGCCGCAAAGGCTGCACCGGCCTAAAATCTCCCAGCTGTCATCGGGCTTCACCCAAATGGAAACGGGCTGTAGCTTGCCGCCGCATTCGTAGCCCTCGCTGTCCGCTTCATGGATGGCGGTAAGGCAGCGCGGGCAGTGGGCATATTCTTTTTCGGACACGTTTTCCGCCGGCTCAAAGCCACAGGCAGGGCAGTGAAAACGCTTGGGGGTATATTCCATAGGGTCGTTTCCTCCTTGTTTTTCGGGAAAATATCTATAAAAACAAGTATAATATGAATCGCCACATTCGTCAATTCCGTAAAGGGAAAAACGCCTTGCATTCCCGATAAAAAGGGACAATACCGCACATAGAACTTTCGACAGTGCGCGGTATTGCCCTTGACAGATTGATCAAATTGGAATAGATGAGATCAGAATAGCGCTTACGTTCCCATAAAAATTTCTGCCTGTCTCATAGTTTTTTAAAAATTGTATTGATTTTAGCAGGGTATTGCAATATAATTTATAAATACAACTTGTTTTTCGACAAAAAAGACGTTTCTTGCGAGGTGCACTATGACTACACAAGCTTTGCTGCGGCTTTCCGCCGACGTTATAACGCGGTATTACAATAATGAGATCGAGCCGTTTCTGGCGGCCTGCCACCCGGACGTGCTGTGGATCGGCCCGGCAAACACACAGATTATCCGCACGCGCGAAACGCTCATCGAGACGTTTGCCGAAGAGCACCACAACCTGCGCTTTGAGATGCACGACCTTGTGACCGTGCCGCTCATGACGCCCAGCAGCAAGGTACTTGAGGTGCTGCTGTTTTTTGACGTAGACACCATTTGGCCGGACAACAGCATGCAGCGTGTAAAGCAGCGCGTTCAGCTTTCGTGGGTGGTGGAAGGCGGGCAGCCGTTCATCCGCGTGTGTCACGTTTCCAATGCACTCGATTACGATGACCGCGATGTGATCTACCCCGTGCACTATGGAGAAGATCGTGTGCGCGTGGCGGTGCTTTCCGGCGAGGACCGCGCGCCGCGCATCGTTTTAAAGGGCGCGAATAAGGCCATGCTGTACCTGCGCCCCGCGTATATCGATTACTTAGAGACAAGCGGCATGCACACCTATATTCACACACAAAACGACATACGGGAATCGACCGAGCGACTGACGGCGATCGATAAGCGCTATCCGGGACTGTTCCTGCGCTGCCACGAAAGCTACCTTGTGAACCCCGACCGCGTGACGGAAATCACCCGCTTTCATTTGACGCTTATAAACGGCACCACTTTGCCCATCCCCGAAAAGAAGTACACGGCCGTGAAAAAGCGACTCTCGGAGATGCTGGCGAAAGAGAAATAAATTCCCTGACCGTTCATGCGTTTTCCCTCACCCCCTATGGGCTCCCGGTGACACCGGGTTATTTTTAACCTCTCGCACATAGGCAAAGTCTTATAAATCGTCCATGTGTTCGACCTCCTTTACCGCGCTTTCGTACAAAATACAGCACTTTACGAATTTTTAAATTTTTTTAAAAAAACACTTGCTTTTTTCGTTTAGCTGTTGTATAATAATTGAGCACTTGAGAAGTGAATATATCGCGGGGTGGAGCAGTTCGGTAGCTCGTCGGGCTCATAACCCGAAGGTCGTAGGTTCAAATCCTGCCCCCGCAACCAAAGGAAAAACCTCATTCGTTTGAATGAGGTTTTTCCTTTGGAGTGAAATAAATCTCTTCGAGATTTGTGAAATGTGCTTCGCACGTAAAAGAACAACCTTCGGTTGTTGTGAAATGCCTGCGGGCGTGAGGAGATTTATTTCATTTCATATTGCGGCGAAGACGCAATATATCACAATGCACAGCACACTTGTGTGCGAAGCGTTATTTCACATTTTGCGTCAGCAAAATATTTCACTAAAAACAAACCGGTGGCGACCGTCCAGCCCCGACCGAGCCGGCAGGTGAGAACGTAGGGAGATTATGGTGAAATTTGCCTTATGGCAAGTGAATTGTTCGCTCCGTGAACGTTAAAACCCCGATTCCGCACATGAAACGGATCGGGGTTTTGTTCTGTACTTATAAATCTCTGTATTTCTTTACGCGGCGGACTTTTTTGTTTTTACGGTTCATCAGGATGGCAAGGATAGCATACGCGGCAGCCAAGACCAGCAAAATGGTGGCCGTAACGATAAACCACGTGGAGGTGAGCACCTCCTGCCCCTGCTGCAAAACCTGCACGATCTCGCTGCGCTCCACGCTTTCCGCGGCGACGAGCGCAACGGTGGAAAGCTCCGCGCCGTTATAATAGAACGTGGCGGTACCGACGTAATCGCCCTTTTTGATGGGCGCTTTCACGCTTTCGGGCAGATCGAGCTTTGTGGTGATGGCGCCGCTTTCCAGACTGCTCGGCAGTGTTGCGGTGAGATTGCCCTGCGCCAGCACCTGCAGGCGGTCTTTGTCCCACGCGTATTTGAGGTTCACCTCGCCGAGAAGCTCGCCGTCCGTAACGAGCGTTTTGTTTTCGATATTCAAAAATGCCCAGCGAAACAGCGTCGCGGCATCGTACATTTCGCCGTGATAATCGATATGGTTGCCCTCGCTGTCGATATACGGGCTGCCCATGCAAACGACAAGGTAACTGTACCCGTCATACGTAGCCGTGGCGGAAATGCAGTAGCCGGATTCATTCAAGGAGCCGGTCTTTACGCCGGTGGCATAGGTGTAATACTCATCGTCATAGCTCAAAAGCATACGGTTCGTCGTGGTGACGGTGCGTTCCTCGCTTGTCATGTTCGTCGGCGGCTGCGTGTAAGACGTCTGCGAGGTGACGTCCGTAAAATACGGCATTGTCAGCGCATACTCCGTGATGGTCGCCATCTCGCGCGCGGTGGTGTAGTGGTTTTCATCATACAGGCCGTGCGGGTTCACAAAATGCGTGTTCGTGCAGCCGAGCTCCGCGGCCTTCTTGTTCATCAGCTCCACACAGCTCATTTTGCCGTCACCGTCTTCGTCATACTGCGGGTCGTCGGCCGTGATATTCAAAGAATCCACATATTTTGCAAGCGTCAGCGCGGCATCATTGCCGGAGGGCACCATCATCAGGTTCAAAAGCTCATAGATGGTAAAGCTTTCGCCCGTTTGAATTTCCGCCAAAGACGAGCCCGTGCCCTCAAGTTCCTCGGCAACGCTTTCCGGCACCGTAGTGCGCGTGTTTTGCAGGTCGCTGACCGTTTCCGCCGTGACGATATACGTCATGATCTTCGTCATGGAAGCCATGGGGCGGCGCTCGTCCGGATTATATGTATAGACAACGGTATCGGTGTCGAGGCTCACCATATAGATAGAAGCGCTGTTCGGGTCTGTGAGCTTATCGCACGGAAAGCCCATTTCGCTGCTTTTGGCCACGACCGTGTTTGTCGTTGTGTCGGTTTCCGAAGTCGAGGTATCGGAAGCTGTGGAAGTTTCGCTCGCGGTGTTTTCGGCTGTATCGGCCAAAACGCCGGTCGTCAAAACGGAAAGCGACAGCAAAACGCTTGCGCATATCGATAAAAATTTATGTTTTCTCACTGTTTATCCTCCAACGGACATGATATAATACTGTTAACTATTTTATTATTATAGCACGGTTTGGCACCCCTGAAAAGGTGCTCGCCGGCAAATTCAGAAAAAAGTCAGATTAAAAATTTAAAAGGAGACGCTATGCAGCTTTTACATATTGCAGACCTGCACTTCGGCAGGCTTTTGTACGGCCGCAGCTTAATGGATGACCAGCGGCATTTTGTGCGGCAGTCGCTTTTGCCTGCGCTGGATGAATATAAGCCCGATGCGCTGCTCATTGCGGGCGATCTGTACGACCGGCAGATTGCCTCGGTCGATGCGATTCATTTATTCGACGAGCTCATCGATGCGCTGTGCGAACGGAACATCCCCGCCGTCATCATTTCCGGCAACCACGACAGCCCGGACCGCATTGCGGTGGGCAAAAGCCTGCTTGCGCGGCACGGCATCCATATCATCACGGAGCTTAAAGACGCGTTTACGCCGGTCGAGATCGGCAACATACAGATTTTCCCGCTGCCGTACTTTGAAAACGCCCAGATGCGCGATTTTTTAGGCGATGAAACGCTGCGCGGCGCGGGGGCCTGCATGCGCGCGGCGGTGGAAAAAATGGAGAAAGCGTTTGACCCCGCGAAAAAGCACGTGTTGGTCGCGCACTGCTTTGCGGCGGGGGCCTCCACCTCCGATTCCGAAAGCCGCCTTTTCGTCGGCGGCGCGGGCGATGTGCCGACGGATGTCTTCTCCCCGTTTGACTATGCGGCGCTCGGGCACCTGCACGCGGCGCAAAGGGCAGGCGACACGGCGCGCTATGCGGGCTCACCGCTCAAATATTCCGTAGACGAAGCGCACCAGAAAAAGAGCATGACGCTCGTCAAGCTCGGCGACACGGTGGAAACAACGTGCATCCCCGTAACCCCTCTGCACGACGTAAAGCGCATAGAGGGTACGTTTGCGGCGCTGCTCGAAAACGGGCAGGCGGCGCCCAATGAAGACTATGTGGAAATTCTGCTCACCGACGACGAGCCGGTTTTCCGCCCGGCCGACCGACTGCGCCCCTATTACCCGAATGTACTCGGCGTGCGCAGCACGTGGTTTTTAAAGCAGCACGCAGGCACGCAGGCGGAAGCCGATCTGCACAGCCGCAGCCGCGCGGAGCTTTTCCGCGGCTTTTTAAAGGAGGTCTGCGGTGAGGAAGCGCAGCCGGAGGACGAAGCGCTGCTTGCGGAAATTCTAAAGGAACTGGAGGGCGATGCAACGTGAGACCGATCCGTTTGGAGCTTTCGGCGTTTGGGCCGTATTTGGAGCACACCGTCATCGATTTTGAAAAGCTGAACGAAGCGGGGCTGTTCCTCATCACCGGACAGACGGGCGGCGGCAAAACGACGCTGCTCGACGCCATGAGCATCGCGCTCTTTTATAAATCGACGGGCGGACGGCGCACGTTTCAAGATATGCGCTGCCTTGCCGCCGCAGACAGCGACCGCACCGAGGTCATCTATCATTTTGCGCTCGGCGAAGACGAATATTGCTTCCGCCGCGCGCTGTACCGCCGCAAAAAGCGCGGCAGCGACGATTTTATCACCGAGGAAGAAAACGAGTGCAAGCGCCGCACGGAAGACGGCTGGGCGCTTGCCGCTTCGGGTGCGGCGCGCAATGTGACAGGCTACGCGGAAAACCTGCTTTCCCTCACCGCCGAGCAATTTTCGCAGGTCATCGTGCTGCCGCAGGGCAAATTCATGCAGCTTCTGCGTGCGAATTCTACCGAAAAAGCAGCCATTTTGAAAACGCTTTTCTCCTGCGAGCTATGGGAACGCATCGCGATGAAATTTACGGAGCGCCAAAAAAAGCTGTACGCAAAGCGCGAAACATGCGAGACAAAACTGAAATCGCTGCTCGAAAAGCATGGCGCGGAGACCGCCGAGGCGCTCGCCGTGCAAACGGAAGCGCTTCGATCAGAATGCGCACGGACCGAAAAAGCGCTCGCCGCCGCGAAAGAAGCACTGACTCTCGCACAAAAGCAATACACCCGTGCACTGCAATTTGAGCAGTGCCAAAAAGCCGAGACCGATGCCGAAGCGCAGCTGAAAACCGCCGAAACGCGGGCAGCTTCCGCCAAAGCGCAGTATACGCGCGCCGAGCAGAACCGCGCGGGACTTACAAAGCTGACCGCCGAAAAAGACACACTTTTAAAACGAAGCGAACAGCTGCGTGCGGAGCAGGAACGCAGCCTGCAAAAGGAGCAGCTTTTAAAAGAACTGCGCGCCGAGGAGGAGCGCGAGCGCGCCGTGCAGAAGCAGGTAGAGGACGACCGCCAAAAGCTGCCGGAGGTGCTGCGGCGCATCGCGGTAGGCGAAGCATTCACCGAAAAGGCCGATGCCGCAAAAGACCGACTCGCGTCGCTCTTACAGACGCAGACCATCTTAAGCGAACAGCTTGCCGCGCTGAAAACGCGCAGTGACGCCGCCAAAGCCGAAGCGCAGTGCAAAAAATTGTGGGGAGCTGCCGAAGACGCGGCGCGCACCGCGCGTCTGACCGTCGTGGGGCAGGATAAGCTGCTCTCGGCGGCAGAAGCCAAATGGAACCAAAACAGCGCCGCCGCGCTCGCCACAGGGCTCACGGACGGCACGCCCTGCCCCGTTTGCGGCGCGGTGCACCACCCCGTGCTCGCCGTGCCGTGCGCAGGTGAGACGACAAAAGAAGAACTTGATGCGCTGCGTAAAAAGCTTGAAGACCTGCGGCAGGAGCAAAGCCGCGCCGAGCAGACGGCCGCCGCCGCAAAAGCGCGGCACGAGGTCGCTTTCGCACAATTAAACGCCGCAAACGATGCCGCAAAAAGCATCACAGAAAGTGAAGAAGTGCTCACCGCGGCCTACATTGCGGCGCAAACGGCGCTCAACGAAGCGCAAAAGCTTGCAGCGCAGGCGCCGGCCGCACACAAGAAACTTGAGACACTCAAAGCGGAACGTGAAGCGCTTATGCAGGTCGAAAGCCGCCACAACACCGCGCTTGCCGCCTGCCGCGCCGCTTTAGAAGAAAAGCGCCGCCAATTAAGCGCCATGGACGCCGTGCGCGATGCGGCGCAAATCACCTTGGAGATGACCGAAATACAAAAGCGCATTCGCGTGCTCGAGCAGGAAACCGCAGCGCTTGAGGAAGCGTTCCACGCTGCGGAAAACGCGCTTTCTGCCGCAAACGAGGCCGTAAAAGCTGCCGCACAGCAGATGTTCGCCGCAAAGGAAGCGAAAAACGCCCTCGGCGCAGCGCCGGAAAAGGACCTCTCGCAAAGCAAAGCGGAGCTGGACGCAAAAAGCACCGAAACGCAGACGCTTTCCGTGCAGCTTGGGCGCTTTGGCTCCGACCTACGCACCATTACGGAAAGCGCCGCCGCCGTGCAGCAATACACGGAGGAAGCCGCCGCGCTCGACGTACAGTACAGCCGCGCAGCAAAGCTTGCGGGGTACGTGACCGGCCGCAGCAACGCCTTGCGCGTGCCGCTTTTGCAGTACGTACTCGGCATGATGCTCGACGAGACCATCCAGAGCGCAAACCGCTTTTTCTCCGTTTTAAGCCGCGGGCGCTACGCCTTGCAGCATAAGCAGGGCAAAAGCGGCGCGGGCTACGGCGGGCTTGACATTGAGGTTTTGGACGGCATGAGCGGCACGTGCCGCTCTGTAGAGACACTTTCGGGCGGCGAGCAGTTTTTGGCATCCCTTTCCCTCGCGTTCGGGCTTTCGGACGTCGTGCAGAGCTACTCAGGCGCGGTGCGGCTTGATTCCATTTTCATCGACGAGGGCTTCGGCTCGCTCGATACCGACACGCTCGATACCGCCATGCGTGCGCTCGAGAGCATCCGCCAAAGCGGGCGCGTCGTCGGTATCATCTCTCACGTTTCGGAACTGCAAAACCGCATCCCGACGATGATCCGCATTTGGAAGACCGCTTCGGGCTCCGCCGCAGCAAAAGTCATCGCGGAAGACTGAACCGTTTTTGAACAAAATGAAAAAGCAGAAATGCAAATTGCAAATCCGCCTTTATTATGCTATACTGAAAGCAACTAAGCGCAGGATTTTCTGCGCGGCCATGCAATGCTAAAAGAAAGGATCGCTTCCGGGCTCCTTCGGAAGCTTCGGTGAATGAATATGGTAAAGCTTTATGACGGCGGCGTTTACCTTGTGAACGGCACAGAGATCGTGCCGGAAGCCGCTGCACCCGAGACCTATCAAAAAGACACGGCAAAACAGGGTACCATTGCCTATTCCATTTTAAAAGCGCACAACACCGCAGAGGATATGCAGAACCTGCGCTTAAAATTTGATGCGCTCGCCTCGCACGACATCACGTTCGTCGGCATCATTCAGACGGCGCGCGCCTCCGGCATGGAGAAGTTCCCCATCCCCTACGTGCTTACAAACTGCCACAACAGCTTGTGCGCCGTGGGCGGCACCATCAACGAGGACGACCACGTGTTCGGCCTTTCCGCCGCGCGCAAATACGGCGGCATTTATGTGCCGCCCCACATGGCGGTCATTCACCAGTACATGCGCGAGGCCATGGCGGGCTGCGGCAAAATGATTCTCGGCTCCGATTCCCACACGCGCTACGGTGCGCTCGGCACCATGGCCATCGGCGAAGGCGGCGGCGAGCTCGTCAAGCAGCTGCTCGAAAACACGTACGATGTCGCGTACCCCGGCGTTGTGGCGGTGTACCTCACCGGCAAGCCGCGCCCGGGCGTGGGCCCGCAGGACATCGCGCTTGCCATCATCGGTGCGGTGTTTAAAAACGGCTACGTAAAAAACAAGGTCATGGAGTTCGTCGGCCCCGGCATCAAGAGCATGACGACCGATTACCGCAACGGCGTGGACGTCATGACGACCGAGACCACATGTCTCACCTCCGTCTGGTGCACAGACGACGACACGAAGGCGTACCTTGCAAAGCACGGCCGCGCGGACGATTACCGCGAGTTAAAGCCGGCCGACGTGACATACTACGACGGCTTGGTCTATGTAGACCTTTCCACCGTAAAACCGATGATCGCGCTGCCATTCCACCCGAGCAACGCGTTTGAGATTGACGAGCTGAACGCGAATCTCGGCGACATCCTGCGCGAAGTAGAAAAGGAAGCCGCGCGCTTGACGGAAGGCAAGGATATCGAATTCAGTCTGACGGATAAGATCACCCCAAAGGGTTTGCAGGTGCAGCAGGGCATCATTGCGGGCTGCGCGGGCGGCACATATACGAACGTCATGGCGGCAGCGCACATCTTAAAGGGCGCGCAGTGCGGTCAGGGCGAATTCACACTGGACGTCTACCCGTCCTCACAGCCGGTGTTTATGGACCTGCTCGCAAAGGGCGCCATTTCCGACCTCATGGCGACGGGCGCCATCGTGAAGACCGCATTCTGCGGCCCGTGCTTCGGCGCAGGCGACACACCGGCGAATAACGCGCTGAGCATCCGCCACGCCACACGCAACTTCCCGAACCGCGAAGGCTCCAAGCCGGGTGCAGGCCAACTGAGCGCCGTCGCACTCATGGACGCACGTTCTATCGCGGCAACGGCGGCAAACGGCGGCATTTTGACCTCCGCCGAAAAGTACGCGGACAACTATGAGGTGCCGGAATACAACTACGATGATTCCTCCTACCGCGCCCGCATTTACAACGGCTTCGGCAAGGCAGAGCCGGAGGATAAGCTCATCTACGGCCCGAACATCAAGGATTGGCCGGAGCAGGAGGCACTTGCGCAGAACATTCTGTTGCGCGTCTGCTCGAAGATCATGGATAAGGTCACAACGACCGACGAATTGATCCCGTCCGGCGAAACGTCTTCGTACCGCTCCAACCCACTGGGGCTTGCGGAGTTCACACTCTCCCGCCGCGACCCCGGTTACGTGCAGCGTGCAAAGGATGTCCGTGCACTCGAAAAAGCGAGACTTGCGGGCGAAGCACAAAGCGATGAAGCTCTGAAAAACGCACTCGGGAAAGTGAAAAACATCCTGCCCGACGTCGATGAAAAGACAATCGAAATCGGCAGTGTCATTTACTGCGTGAAGCCCGGTGACGGCTCTGCGCGCGAACAGGCGGCAAGCTGCCAGCGCGTCTTGGGCGGCCTTGCGAATATCTGCTCCGAGTACGCCACCAAGCGCTACCGCTCCAACGTGATGAACTGGGGCATGCTGCCGTTCCAGATGAAGAATGAACCTGCCTTCGAGATCGGTGATTATATCCTCGTCCCGAACGTTTTGGACGCCATGGACGGCGATATGCAAAGCATTAAAGCGTATGTGCTCGGCGATGAAGTAAAGGAGATCGAGCTTTACATTGCCCCGATGACGGAAGACGAAAAGAAGATCGTCAAAGCCGGCTGCCTCATCAATTTTAACCGCAAGAATTAAAGTAAAGCATAAGAAAACGGCGAGTCCTGTTCAGGATTTCGCCGTTTTTGTATGCATTTTTCGTCTTCATAGAGAAGCGACGCAAAAAGTTTTTGATCGACCTTTTTTCAAAAAGGTCGCGGGTTCTTAGGGCAGCGCCCTAAGTCGTCGTCCGCAGACGACGAAATCTATTTGCCTTCCAAAAAATCAGGACGGGAGAGGGAACAGTCCAGTGGACTATTCCCTCGTGGGAGACCCAATTAGGGGGTCTCCCAAAGGACGGCAATACGCCGCCCTTCTTATTATAACCGCTCGGCTTTTCTCGCCTTACTGCTTCCCTCAAAAAACGCAATAAACCGGTTCCAGTCCTCGCGGCTGAAATAGTGCAGACCGGGGCGGCGGTGATAGCCGATGCGGCCCGCGTGCAGGTTAAAATCGTAGTCTTCCGACGTTTCTTCATAGGGAAACGCCTCCTTGTCCCCCGCTGCCGCCGCATAGCAGCTCAAAAGCTCGGACGCGGGGTCAGCCCAGTCGTCGCCCGTCGCAGACGCCACATATACATAGCGCGGCGCAATGCTCGCGAGCAGGTAGTGCTGGTCAAACGGCAGCGCGTCCGTTTTGCCGACATACTGCCCGAACGATTCGCTGAACCAGAACGGAAACTGCCTATAAATATCGTCAAGCTGCTCGCCTTTTTTGCCGCGGAACAGCGCCGCACCGGCACAGCCGGAATCGTTCGAGTAGCCAAACGCGAAGCGGGTATCCAGCGCAGCAGTGAGCAGTGCCGTTTTGCCGAGGCGCGAATGTCCGCACACAACGGACTTTGCGCAGTCCAACCGCTCGTCGTGCTCGGCGTAGTCCATGCAGCGCATCGCCGCCCAAGCCCACAGTGCGATTTTACCCGCGTCATGCGGCGCGCGTTTGCCGTTTTCATACAGAACACCCGCAAGGCCGGAGGTGAAGTCACCGTCGTCGCGCGTCACATCCTCATAGCCGAACGAAAGCACCGCAAAGCCGTTGTCGATGAGCTCCTCCGTCGGCATGTAGCGGTCCGGCACATCGCTTCTGAAATTGATGTGGACAAAAAACGGGTGCGGCCCCTCTGCGGTCGGCACAGCCAAATACACCGGGAACGCGAAATCTTTGCCGTTTACCACAACGCGAAACGTCAGCTTTTCCAGCGTCGCCTTGCCCGCGCAGAAATTATCCGCAACGCCGGGCTCCGCTTCCCAAACGAACGATTCCGGCGCCTTCGGCAAGCAGCCGTATTCCTCCCGCTGCAAAAGCTCCAGCATCTCCGCGCGCGATTTTAAACTCGGCACGTTCCTCTTTTTCAGTTCATCCAAAAACATACAAACGCCCCCTTTATGCGGTTATTGTAGCCGTCTTTTTAGGCGTTTGTCAATCTTCAAAACCACCAAAAAAGCTGCCCTCTCTTTGTCAGAGAAGACAGCTTCGTTTTGTTTTACAGGTGTTTTACGCGCTTTCCTCTGCGTGCTCGAACTGGCTGTTGTAGAGGTTGGCGTAGAAGCCGTTTTTTGCGAGCAATTCTTCATGCGTACCCTGCTCCACGATGTCGCCGTCCTTCATGCAGAGGATGAGGTCAGCATTGCGGATTGTCGAGAGGCGGTGCGCGATGATGAAGCTTGTGCGGCCGCGCATCAGGTTATCCATCGCAGTCTGGATGGAAAGCTCGGTGCGCGTATCGACGGAGCTTGTCGCTTCGTCAAGGATCATGATGCGGCTGTCGGACAAAATCGCACGGGCGATGGTGAGCAGCTGCTTTTGTCCCTGCGAGACATTCGTCGCTTCTTCATTGAGGATCGTGTTGTAGCCGTCCGGCAGTGTGCGCACAAAGTGGTCAACCTGCGCCGCTTTTGCCGCCTGAATGACCTCCTCGTCCGTCGCGTCCAAGCGGCCGTAACGGATGTTCTCCATGATGGTGCCGCTGTAAAGCCACGTGTCCTGCAGAACCATGCCGAATTCTTTTCTGAGGTCGCCGCGGGCAAACTCCGTGATGTCCTTGCCGTCAAGGCAGATCCTGCCGGATTTAAGGTCGTGGAAGCGCATGAGAAGCTTTACCATAGTCGTTTTGCCTGCACCCGTCGGGCCGACAATAGCGATCTTCTGGCCTGCTTTCACATCGGCGGAGAAATCGTGGATGACAGTCTCGTCGGTGTCTTCGTAGCCGAAGCAAACGTGGTCAAAGCGAATGTCGCCGCGGATATTGCTGTTTTCCACGGTGTATTTCGGTGTTTTTTCGACGATCTCGGGTTCATCAAGGAAATTGAAAATGCGCTCTGCCGCCGCCATGGTGCGCTGTACCTGGCTCGAAATGCTTGCCATCTGGGTGATGGGCTGCGTGAAACTGCGCAGATACTGGATGAACGCCTGAATGCCGCCGATGGTCATGCTGCCGCCTGCCGCCATAGATGCGCCCAAAATGCACACCACAACGTAGCCGAGATTGCCCACAAAGCCCATGATCGGCTGCATCAGGCCGGAGAGGAACTCCGACTTCCAGCCCGCGTTATAGAGCTTTTCGTTTTCGCACTCGAATTTCTCCATGGAGCGCGCTTCGCCGTTAAACGCCTTCACGACGACGTGCCCGCCGTACATTTCCTCCACGTGGCCGTTCACCGCGCCGAGGTATTCCTGCTGGCCGACGAAATATTTCTGCGAGGATTTCACAATGCGTCCGACAAGCAGCAACGAAATCGGGACGATGCACAGTGCGACAAGCGTCAACTGCCAGCTGATGGAAAGCATCATAATAAGCACGCCGATGATGGAGCACACAGACGTGATAAGCTGCGTGATACTCTGGTTAAGACTCTGGCTGAGCGTATCAACATCGTTCGTGATGCGGGAAAGCACGTCACCCTGGCTCGTTTTGTGAAAATACGAGACGGGCAGGCGGTCGATCTTCTCCATAATGGCACGGCGCATGTTGTATGAGACCTTCGCCGAAACGCCGGACATCGTAAATCCCTGAATGTAGGAGAACAGCGCGCTCAACGCATATAACCCCACAAGGAACAGTAAAACTTTCGCGATATAGCCAAAGTCAATGCCCTCCGCAGCGCCGGTGATGATGCGCATCAAGCCGGCTGTCAGCTCATCGGTCGCTTTTGCGAGGATCTTCGGGCCGACGATCGTGAACACGGTGGAAAGCGCCGCGAAAATGACGACGATGAGTATTTTAAACTTAAACGGGGAAAGATACGAAATAAGCTTTTTAAAGCTGCCTTTGAAGTCCTTGGCTTTTTCGGTGGGCATCATGCCTCTGCCGGGCCCGTGCGGACGCGGTGCGTTTCTTTTCGGTTCGCTCATGCCAATTCCTCCTTTGAAAGCTGACTTTCCGCAATCTCGCGGTATTCCGGGCACGTTTTCAAAAGCTCTTTGTGCGTGCCCTTGCCGACGATTTTGCCTTCATCCAGCACTATGATCTGCTCGGCGTTCATGATGGTGGAAACGCGCTGCGCGACGATGAGCACGACAGCGTTTTCCGTGTATTTCGTCAGCGCACGGCGCAGCTTTGCATCCGTTTTGAAATCGAGCGCGGAGAAGCTATCGTCGAAAATATACACCGGCGCTTTTTTCACGAGCGCACGGGCAATGGCAAGGCGCTGCTTCTGGCCGCCGGAAACGTTGCTGCCGCCCTGCGCGATGGAGCTTTCCACGCCGTTCGGCAATTCGCTGACAAATTCCGTAGCCTGTGCGCAATCGAGCGCTGCCAGCACCTCGTTCACATCGGCGTCTTCCTTGCCGTACTTGATGTTGGAATCGATTGTGCCGGAGAACAGCATGGCCTTCTGCGGCACGTAGCCGATGTTATCGCGCAGTTCCTTTTGCGAAAGCGTGCGGATATCCTTGCCGTTCAGGTAAACTGCGCCGCCGGTGACATCGTAAAAGCGTGGGATGAGGTTGATGAGCGTCGATTTTCCCGCACCCGTCGCGCCGATAAACGCCGTCGTTTGGCCGGGCTTTGCGGTAAACGAAATGTGGCTCAAGGTATCTTCCTCGGCGTTGCCGTAGCGGAAAGAAACGTCGTCAAAACGCAGCTCACCGCTTTCATTACCGAGTGCAACCGGGTTTTCCGGCTCTTTAATGGAAAGCTCCGTCGTCAGCACCTCCTGCACACGGTCTGCGGAAACCATGGCGCGCGGCACCATAATGAAGATCATCGCAATCATCAGGAACGACATGATGATCTGCATTGTGTACTGGATATACGCCATCATGTCGCCTACCTGCATGGTGGATTCCGCAATGGCGTGCCCACCCACCCACATGATGAGCAGCGTGACAAGATTCATGATGAGCATCATGATCGGCATTGTAACGCTCATCACGCGCTGGGTAAAGCGGTTTGTGCGAGTGAGGTCTTCATTCGCCTTATCAAAGCGCGCCTCCTCGAATTTCTCATTCGTAAACGCGCGTACCACGAGCATGCCGCTCAAATTCTCGCGGCTGACGAGGTTTAATCTGTCCGTCAAACGCTGCAAACTCTTGAATTTCGGCATTGCAACGTTTAAAAGTACGACGACAAGCCCCAGCAAAACGATGACCGCAAGCGCGATGATCCAGCTTAGTGAAACGCTTTTTTGCAACGCGAAAATAATGCCGCCCACGCCCATGATCGGCGCGTAGCACATCAAACGCAGACCCATGGAAATAAGCATCTGCACCTGCGTCACGTCGTTCGTCGTGCGCGTGATGAGCGATGCGGTGGAAAATTTATCGAACTCCGTGTTGGAAAAGCTTTCCACCTTGCGGAAGACATCGCTGCGCATCTGCTTTGCCACGCCGGACGAAATGCGCGACGCGAAGAAGCCGACGAGCACCGCCGCCAGCACGCCGAGCAGCGCAATGCCGAGCATCTCAAGGCCCTTCATCACAATGTAGCGCACCTGCTTTGCGTCCAAATCGACGCCGAGTTCCTTATAGAACAGCTTTGTAAACGTTGCGCCCACCTGCGAGCCGATCATCGACTGCGCGTTTTCGGCTGAATCAATCGCTTCGCTGAACGTCTCTTTCGGCATCTGCTGTAACATGGGGATAACAGCATAAAGCTGACGCATGTCCATGTCCTGCACGCCGCTTTCGGTGTCCACCGCCTGGCCGGTCTGCGCGCCGTAATCCTTCAGAAACGTCATGAACGCATACGCCGCTTTACCGTAGGCATCGCCCACCGCCTGCACGTCTGCATCTTCGTTTAAAGCGACCGCATCCATGTCCTTGATATTCTCGTAGGTTTTCGCAAGCTTCGTCTCTTCATCGCTGCCGTGCTCCACGGGCGTGTAGGCGTTTTTGAACGTCCCCGCCTCCGCGTCGTTCATAAACAGCGTCAATAAGTCAACGGCCTGTTGGTTCAAAACCGCAGGTGCAGCCTCATCCACGCCGCCAAGCTGAATGCCGGTGTTCACAATGTCGCTCATCAGGTTCGGTAATGTCAAGTCACACATCGCCTGCCCGAAAAGCAGCAGAATGCACGCCAGCACCAGCGCCGCAAACGGCTTTAGGTACGTTTTCAGCAATTTCATTCGGTTTTCTCCTTTCTCATCTCCGCGTATCTGCCCGTCTCGGTAAAGTTTTCAAGGTTTCGCCGTATTTGCTCCATGACGCGGTGGAAGACCTGCATGTCTTCCGGGCTGACACCGGCGCACATTTTTTCGTAATATTCATGCTTCAGCTCTCTGCACCGCTTAACAGCCGGATCGGCCTTCGGCAACAAAACCAAATGTACCATGCGACGGTCGTTTTGGTCCGGTTTCGTTTCAATCCATCCGCCGCGCACAAGGTGGTCTACCGCCTTACTCATCAACGAGCGTGAAACACCCATGCGCCGCGCAATGCGCCCGGCCGTATCGACCTTTGTTGTGGAAAGGCACATGATCACACCGGATTCCACCGCGGAAAGGTCTTCATCCGCCAGCACCTTGCGCAGCTCCGTATTGATGATGCGCGCGATCTGCGTTAAGTGCTCCGCAAGCCCATCGTGAAACGGCACGGCCGTACACGCTTGCTCGTCTCGCTTCATTCCTCGCACCTCCTGTTGCTTACTGCTGAACATCGCCAAAAGTTCTCAACGATGTCCATTTCCAAAAAACAGTTTAAAACTGAATTGTTCATTTTTAAACTGTTAAAGAATGAACATATTATAGCCCGTTAAAAACAAAAAAGCAATGACTATTTTGTGAACAAAGATGCCAAATTATATTTCAGAAAACCATATAACCGAAAAGAAAAAAGACCCGCAAACACAGCGAACTGCATTTGCGGATCTTGAATCAGACAATTATAAGGTGAAGTTAAATTACTTCAGTTCGACCTCAGCGCCAGCCTCGGTGAGCTTCGTCTTAAGAGCCTCAGCGTCGTCCTTGGAAACGCCTTCCTTAATGGTCTTCGGAGCCTCGTCAACCATAGCCTTAGCTTCCTTCAGGCCCAGGCCGGTAGCTTCCTTAACAACCTTGATAACGTTGATCTTGTTTGCGCCAGCAGACTTCAGAACAACGTCGAACTCGGTCTTCTCTTCAGCAGCCGGAGCAGCAGCGCCAGCGCCAGCGACCATAACCGGAGCAGCAGCGGAAACGCCGAACTCCTCTTCGATAGCCTTGACCAGCTCGTTGAGCTCGAGAACGGTCATGGACTTGATTTCTTCAACAAACTTTGCGATATCAGCCATTGTAATATCCTCCTAAAATTTTAAATTGAAAATTATCCTGCAAACTTATGCAGTTTCCTGAGCCTTTGCAACTTCACTAAGTGCAATAGCAAGACCACGCGGGCCGGATACGAGAACGCTAAGCAGCATCTGAACAAGACCTTCCTTGCTCGGGAGATCTGCGATTGCAGCGATCTCTGCCGGAGACATGACCTTACCGTCCATGTAGCCGGACTTAATAACGAACTTACCGTCGGAATCCTTTGCAAACTTGTTCAGGATTCTTGCCGGAGCGATCTGGTCCTCGTGGGAAACAGCCAGAGCGGTTGTGCCTTCGAGAACCTCGGACATACCCTCGATCTCGGTGCCTTCGATAGCACGCTTGAGAAGAGTATTCTTAACGACAGTGTACTCAACGCCGGCTTCACGCAGTTCCTTACGGAGCTTTGTGTCGGCCTCTGCAGTGATACCCTTGTAGTCTACGACAACACCGGATACGCTGTTAGCGACCTTATCCTTCAGCTGAGCAACAATTGCCTGCTTTGTTTCCAAAACGCTTTTACTGGGCAAAATATTCACCTCGCCTTTCAGTTATGATTTGGAAAAGCGCCAAAATGAACGATTTTCCTCGGTGCGAAAACTAAAAATGCCTTCCCACTTACCGCAGGAAGGCATAAAAAGTACAAAGTAACTTTTCCGCTCCCTCGGCAGGCGGTAAAACCTTTCAGCCCGGAAAACCGGTGCACCTGCTGTCTTAGGTAAACAGCTTTGTAATTATAGCATGGCAGAAGAACTCTGTCAAGCCTTAAATTTAAGATTCAGACGAATCTTAGCCAACCTTGTTCGGGTTGATCTTCACGCCCGGGCCCATCGTTGCAGCAACAACGCAGGAACGGATGTACTGGCCCTTAGCAGCAGCCGGCTTTGCCTTGTTGATGGCTTCCAGCAGCGTGTTGAAGTTTTCCGTCAGCTTCTCTGTGCCAAAGGAAATCTTGCCGATCGGGCAGTGGATGATGTTGGTCTTGTCGAGACGATACTCGATCTTACCGGCCTTCGCTTCGGTGATTGCACGTGCAATGTCCGGAGCAACGGTGCCGGCCTTCGGGTTCGGCATGAGGCCGCGCGGGCCAAGGATCTTACCGAGACGGCCAACCATACCCATCATATCCGGGGTCGTGATGAGGACGTCAAAATCCATCCAGCCTTCGGACTGGATCTTCTGGATCATATCATTGCCGCCGACGAATTCAGCACCGGCTGCACGAGCCTCGTCTTCCTTCTCCGGCTTGCAGATTGCGAGCACGCGGACGGTCTTGCCCGTGCCGTGCGGCAGGACGATAGCACCGCGGACCTGCTGGTCTGCATGACGGCCGTCAACGCCCAGCTTTACGTGGACTTCAACGGTTTCGTCGAACTTTGCTGTACCAGTCTTGACACAGAGGTCAAGCGCTTCCTGCGTATCATAAAGGCGGCTGCGCTCGATGAGCTTTGCGCCATCGACATACTTTTTACCGTGTTTCATTCATGTTCCTCCTAAAGTGGTAGATATCGGATTCTCAGAGAGTTTCCTCCCACCCGGGTAAAATCAAATCAATCGACTACTTCGATGCCCATGCTGCGTGCAGTACCGGCGATCATGCTCATAGCACTCTCGATGGATGCAGCGTTGAGATCAGGCATTTTCTGCTCGGCGATCTTCTTTACCTGCTCGCGGGTAATCTTTGCGACCTTTGTCTTGTTCGGTGTGCCCGAAGCTGTTTCGATGCCGCAAGCCTTCTTAATAAGAACTGCTGCAGGCGGCGTCTTTGTTACAAAGGTAAAGGAACGGTCTGCGTATACTGTGATGACGACCGGGATGATAAGACCAGCGTCGCCCTTGGTGCGCTCGTTAAATTCCTTTGTAAATGCCATGATGTTAACACCGTGCTGACCGAGAGCCGGACCAACCGGTGGTGCCGGGGTAGCTTTACCGGCAGGTATCTGGAGCTTAATAAAGCCCGTAACCTTCTGAGCCATTTGTTTGCACCTCCAAAATTCGTGGTTGATGGCGGAACGTCCGTGAAAATTCAGGCGTTCCTCCCACAGGGGGACATATCCCCCTCAATAAAAAGCGGATTACCGCAATTTACCGTGTGTTATTCCACCGGCTCCGCCTGGTCAAGTTCCAGGTCAACCGGGGTTTCACGTCCGAACATCGAAACCATGACGCGAATGTGGTTCTTGTCCACATCAATCTCTTCCACTGTTCCGATAAAGCCCTCAAGCGGGCCGTCGGTAATCTGGACGCTGTCACCGACATTGTAGGAGACTTCGACATTCCTCGTCTCCACACCGAGTCGCTCCACTTCTTCATCCGTGAGCGGAATCGGCTTGGAAGACGGGCCGACGAAGCCCGTGCAGCCGCGGATATTGCGAACCGCGTACCACGATTCATCCGTGAGGATCATCTTTACAATGACGTAACCCGGAAAAATCTTGCGTTCCACTTCCTTGGTCTTGCCGTTTGCGGCAACTTCTGTGACCTTTTCGGTGGGTACGCGAATCTCAAAAATCAAATTCTGTAAAGAGTGGTTTTCCACCGTCTTTTCCAGATTTGACGCAACCTTGTTCTCATACCCGGAATAGGTATGAACCACATACCATTTTGCTTCGTCCGACATTTCGATTCCTCCGCTTCTCAAATAAACGCGCGATCATTCGCGCTGCTTATTTCGCCACTTGCATGACGAGACCCAGCAAATTCATGAAGACGGTATCCAGCAGGAAAATGAAGAGACCAAGCAGGATGATCGTCGCAAGAACGACACCCACATTTTTGAAAACGTTCTTCGGCGTAGGCCAAACGATCTTTTTGATCTCGCCCTTGCAGTCGCGGAAAAACTTTCCCGCTTTCTTCGTAAAGCGAACAAAGCCGTTTTCTTTTTTTGCTTTTTCGGCCATAACTTCGTTCCTCGCTTTACTTCGTCTCTCTGTGGAGCGTGTGCTTCTTGCAGAATCTGCAGTACTTGTTCATCTCAAGTCTGTCGGGATCATTCTTCTTGTTCTTCTTTGTGTTGTAGTTGCGCTGTTTGCATTCAGTGCAAGCTAAAACGACCTTTACTCTCATGACGGCACCTCCCGTTTTACGGAAAAAATTTGGGATGTTCTCCCAGCCTCCCTCAAAATTTGGGCGCAAAAAAATAGCCCCCAACTTGAGGTATACCTATAATAGCATAGGATATACACCGCTGTCAAGAGCTATTTTGAGATTTTATGCGGTTTTTCAGTTGCTCAGGCGTGCCTCCACCTTTTTGCCCTTCTTCTTTACCTTTTCGGGCTTGATGTTCTTGCCGATGAGTTTTCTGGAGTGCTTATACACCTTCTGCAGGTCGCAGCCGTCCGTAAAGTTCGCGATGATATTCCGGATGGCCGCCTCGTCCTTAATATTATTCAGAACGCCGAACTGAATAACCGCACGGGTGTCCATATCGCCCGCGGCGTACATGTCGCAGAAAATGGTGCACATGCGCTTCATGGGCTCGCTGTCCTTATAGTTCTTCGCAAGATTCTCGCACTTCGGCGCAACCTTCTCAGCAGCAAACAGTGCCGTGCGCACCTGACCGTACACGATGCGTTCCGCGTTCATTTCGTCGCGCAGCTCCGGGAACACCGGCACCAAGCGGTTGAGAAAGAACTGCGGATCCGCGTTGTTCTCTTCGTCCTTCTTGCGGCGCTTCTTCGCGGTCTGCACGAGCTCGCGGCGCTTAGAGCCCTGCACGAGCTCAAGAAAGTCGTTCGCGATGCTCTCCGCGTCCTGCATGGTGTTTTCACCTTCATCGAACAGCCACATGGAAAGCTGACGCCAGTCGCCCGGCTCCTTCGGGGTCTTCATCGTCGCGCTGCGCAGCACAAAGCGCCGCTGCTTCGTCTCATAGAAAAGGCCGTAGGCCACTTCGCCCGTCGTAAACATCACGCCGCGGCCGTTGTCGGTCTCCAGCGCCACAGCTTCGCCAAAGCCCTGCTCATTTAACGCTGCCTGCAATTTTTTCTGTATCAGTTCAAAAGCTTTCTGCTCCAAGTTATGATCACTCCGTTACATTAGTAATTTAGAGTATAGCACAGTTTTCGCGCATTGTCTATGAAAAATCCATGAATTCCCGGAAACTTATTTTTGTCGGAACATAAATCCATTGCCATCGTGCATTTTATATGCTAATATAGGCTCGTATTGAAAATATGCGGGCTCGGCCCGCAACAGAAATGAAGGAAAACGATTATGACAGAACACGGCGGCGCTGCCGCTTTAAAACAGAATAACCTCGCCGCTCTGCGCAGCGCGCTGTACCACACGGATTTCGCCACAAAAAAAGAGCTTGCCGAGCAATGCAGGTTAAGCCTTGCGGCCTGTACGGCGCTCCTCGGCGAGATGATCGACGACGGACAGGTGCTGGAGCTCGCCTTTGCCGCATCGAACGGCGGCCGTCCCGCGCGCCGCTTTTCCATCAACCCGAACTACGCGCACATTTTGTGCCTGTATACCGCTAATAACGACGTGGAAAGGAGCGGCATCGCCCTGCGCGTGTGCGATTTGAAGGGAAACAGCTTGCAGGAAAAATTCTGCCCGCTCAACGACATTCTGCCGGAGGACCTCACGCTGTTCATCACACAGATGGTGCAGGCAGATCCGCTCATCCGCGCAGTCGGCATCGGCATTTCCGGCGTCACCGACCGCGAAGGCGCCATTGAATCCCTTGCGTTCCCGGCGTTAAACGGCTTCAACCCGAAGAAGGTACTCGAAGAACAGCTCGGCATCACGGTCATCACGGAAAACGACATGCACTTCACGTCCTACGGCTTTTACGTGCGCAACCCCTGCGACCACCCGTACTCCCTTTCCGTTCTCTACTGGCCGAGCCACCGCAGCGCCGGTGCGGGCACCGTGGTGGACGGACACATCATCGTCGGCAGTACAAAATATGCGGGCGAGCTCATCAGTCTGCCGCTCATCAACTCCACCGCTACAAAAGTCGAGACCGTCTCGCGCATGATTCACGGCGAGAATATCGTACCGCTGATGCAGACCGCCGCCGTGTGCACCATTGCACTTTTGAACCCGGACATCCTCTTCCTCACCGGCTCTGCCACCTTGAATGTGCGCGAAAAAGACATCATCGATTACTGCAAGCAGAGCATCCCGGAAAACCACATGCCCGTTTTCCGTATGCAGGCAGACATCCACGAGGAATACATGACCGGTATCTTCTCTCTGACGCGTCAGGCTTTGAAATTCAAACATTGAGCCTCTTTTTGAAATGTACAGACAACGCTCTTTAAAATTTCCTAAATCTCATAAAAACTTTTCTGCTGCTTTTTTGCAAAATGTTTAAAAAGGGGCTTTACAAACGGAAGCGAATGTGATAAGATACCTTTTGTCAGAAAGTGACGAAAGTGTCCGATCCAAAAGGGATGAAGGACAACGGGGAGTTTATACGGGCGCGACACGTTGGGGGTTTGCCCACACCGCACCCATAAATGAAGAAGACAGGACAAAGCGTTTTCAGATGCGCTTTGTCCTGTTTTTCGTTTTACAAAATCATTTCTTTACAATCTGCGCCGCTTCGCGTGCCAGCGCCTCAATGGCGTCAAAATCTCCGGCGTCCAGGAGCCCCCCCGGCACCATCCAACTGCCGCCGCAGCACAGCACGTTCGGCAGCGCAAGGTACTCCGCCGCGTTCTGCGCGCTGATACCGCCGGTGGGCATGAACTTCATATTGCCGTAAGGACCGCCGAGGGCCTTCAGCATTTTCACGCCGCCCACAACCTCCGCCGGGAACAGCTTCACAAAATCGAGTCCCATGCGCATGCAGGCTTCCACCTCCGTCGGTGTCGCGCAGCCGGGGATGACCGGCACACGGTGCGCAATGCACCAGCGCACCACCTCCGGGTTCGTGCCCGGACTGATAATCGCGGAAGCGCCCGCCTTCACGGCGCGCTCTGCGGTCTTTACGTTCAAAACCGTACCGGCGCACACGCACACGTCCGGCACCTCTACCTTAATACGGCGAATGGCTTCCTCCGCCGCGTCTGTGCGGAACGTCACCTCCGCCGCGGGCAGCCCGCCTTTTTTCAGCGCCAGCGCCAGCGGCACTGCTTTTTCCGCATCGTTGATCTGAATAACGGGGATGATCCCGATCGATTTTAACGTTTTCCGAAAATTCATAGAACACCCTCCCGGTGATTTTCTTCAATTTATTGTATCATGCGCCGCAAAACTTTGCAATATATCTCCATTTCAAAAGAATTCCGTTTTATTTCAAATTCGCGCTTGACAAATGAAATAACATTCGATATTTTATCCTCATCAGCTGAACCACACCCGGGAGGAAACTATGGCAAGAACACCGCGCATCACGGCGGAAATGCTGCTTGAGGCAGGCGCCGCCATCACACTGGAAAAAGGCGCAGATGCACTCAATGTCCGCAGCGTCGCCGCTAAACTCAACTGCTCCGTGCAGCCCGTTTTCCGCAACTTCGGCAGCATGGAAACATTCCGCCGCGCCGTCATCGAATATTTAGACGGCACATATCAATCCTTCGTCGCGCAGTACCTCGATAAATCGGACTACCTGTTCACGATCAGCCTTGCGCACATTCTGCTCGCCCGCGATCGGCGCAATCTGTTCGGCGTCCTGTTTTTATCGAACGAATACGGCAGCCGCACCGTGCCGCAGATCATCTCGAGCCCGTGGAACCGCGAGGCCATCGACTGCACGGCGGTGCAGTACGGGCTCACCGTAAAAGAAGCCGAAGCCGTTTATCGCGACGTGCGATTTTATACATTCGGCATCGCCGAAGCGCTGTACGCGGGTTCACTTATTGCGGAGGAAAATGAGCTGCGGCAGTTGCTGCGCGGCGCCATCCGCAAATTCTGCGCAAAATAACGCAGTGTTCTCATTTAAAGAATTTGGAGAAAAAACATGGACATCAATGCACAAAACAAAGAAAAATATTTGGAAGACTTAAAAAATTGGCTTTGCGAGCTCGAAAGCGCCCCGCTTGAAGAAATGGGCGCGTTTTTCCGCAAGCGCCTGCCGGAATACGAAGCACGCATGACAAAATTCTGGGGCGAAGACTACAAGCAGTTCGCACGCGCTGTGCCAGAAAGCGCCAAGCGCATTTTAGACCTCGGCTGCGGCACAGGATTGGAGCTCGACGCGCTCTACAATTTGCGCACGGATATTTCCGTCATCGGCATTGACCTTTCGCCCGATATGCTCGACGTCCTCATGAAAAAGCATGGGGATAAGGACCTCACGCTGCTGTGCGGCAGCTACTTTGCCGTGCCGTTCCCCGGTGCGTTCGACGCTGTCATCTCGTTTGAATCGCTGCACCACTTTCTGCCGGAGAAAAAGCGCCAGCTTTTCAAACGCATCTATGACTGTCTCACGCCCGGCGGCATGTTTGTAAACGGCGATTACTTCGCCTGCTGTGACGAAGAAGAAAACCTGCTGCGCGAAACGTGGAGCCGCAAGCGCCGCAAAGAAAGCATTCCCGACGACGCGTTCGTCCACTTCGACATCCCGCTCACAAAAGAGCACGAAGCTGCACTGTTAAAAGAAGTCGGCTTCACCGTCACGGTGGAAAACGGTAACGATTGTTTGATTATAAAAGCGGTGAAATAACGCACAGCGAAGCGACGAATAAAGTTTTTGATCCAACTTTTTTCAAAAAGTTGGTGGGGTCTCGGGGTAAAGCCCTGAGGCGCGCTCCGCAGAGCGCGAAACCCATTTGCCTAACCTAAAACTAGGAAGGTAGGAGCGAACTTCCAGTGGACGTTCGCTCCGCAGGAAACCCCGTTGCATGGGTTTCCTGATAGGCGGTCAAAAGACCGTCTATTTAAAGCGCCGCACCCACGCTTTCCCGTGTGAGTGCGGCGTTGCTATTCGTTTTATTTTTCCGCACTCGGTGCACTTACGCTGAAGATCGCACCTCTAACGCCGTCCAGCTTCACGGTTGTGCCGGAGCGCAGCAGGTCGGTCGCGTGCGCCGCGCCGACGATGGCCGGTTTATCCAGCGCCATGGCGGCGATGGCTGCGTGAGAGTTCACACCGTCCATTTCCGTCACAATACCCGAAGCCTGACGGATCAGCGGCATCGTTGCGTTTGTGGTCTTCGGCAGCACCAGAATATCGCCCCTGCGGAACTTCTGCAGCGCTTCCTCCTCCGTTTTGCACACGCACAGCGGGCCGCAGGTACTCAGCTCGTTCACAACAGTGCCGGAGACAAGCACGTCGCCCACAAGGTGTACCTTCAGCATGTTCGTCGTGCCGGAAATGCCCAGCGGGATACCCGCCGTGATAACGGCAATGTCGCCCGCCTGCACAAGCCCGTGCTCCTCCGCAACTGCAACAATGTGCTCAAACAGCTCGTCGGTGCTGGTCTTTTCCTCCAGCATCACGGGGATTACGCCCCAGGAAAGGCCCATCTGGTTCAGTACCTTGCGGTCGGTCGTGCCGCTGATGATTGGGCACGCCGGGCGGAATTTCGAAATCATGCGCGCCGTAAAGCCTGTTTTCGATACGGTCATGATGGCCACCGCACCGAGGTCGTGCGCCGTCGTACACGTTGCGTGCGAAATGGCAGAGGTCACGTCCTTTTGCACCGGCACATCCCACTGCTCCAGCTGACGCACGTAGTCGATGTCGTTTTCGGTGCGCTCCGCAATGCGGACCATCGTGCGCACGGCCTCCACCGGGTACGCGCCTGCGGCCGTCTCGCCGCTCAGCATAATGGCGCTCGTGCCGTCGTAGATTGCGTTCGCCACGTCGGTCGCCTCCGCACGCGTCGGGCGCGGATTTTTGATCATGGAGTCGAGCATCTGCGTCGCCGTAATGACCTGCTTGCCGGCGACATACGCTTTGTGAATGAGCTGCTTTTGCAGCACCGGGATCTCCTCCATCGGGATCTCGACGCCAAGGTCGCCGCGCGCCACCATAATGCCGTCCGAAACGCGGATGATGTCGTCGATGTTCTCCACGCCGTCCGTGTTCTCAATCTTCGCGATAATGCGAATGTCGCGGCAGTTGTTCTTTTCAAGCTCGTTGCGGATCATCACAATATCCTCTGCCGAGCGCGTAAACGAGGCGGCGATAAACTCAAAATCTTCCTTCACGCAGAATTCAAGATCTGCGCGGTCTTTTTCGCTGATATACGGCATGGAAAGCGTCACGCCCGGCACATTGATGCCCTTATAAGACGTGATGGGGCCGTCATTCAAAAGGCGACACTCAATGTCCGTGTCTGTCACCTTTTCCACGACCATTTCAATGAGTCCGTCGTCGATGAGGATATGCGAGCCGCGGTGTACGTCCTTCGGCAGGTCCTTAAACGTGATAGAGCAGCCCTCCGCGTCGCCGGGGCGCTCGTTCGTCGTCAGTGTGTACTTCTGCCCGTGGGTCAGCATCACCTTTTCGGCAAACTTCCCCGTGCGGATCTCCGGGCCCTTCGTGTCGAGCAGAATGGCGACCGGCACGTCAAGCTCTTTTCGCAGCTTTTTCACCATATCGGCGCGGCGCTTGTGCTCCTCATGCGTGCCGTGCGACATATTCAGGCGCGCCACATTCATGCCGCTCAAAATCAGCTCGCGCAGCACAGCCTCGTCATCGGTAGAAGGACCCAGCGTACATACGATCTTGGTTTTTCTCATCTATATCGACCCCTTTCATTTTCGCAGACCCCATGGCCTGCACATCCGTGTGGGCTATTTTTCCTTATTATAGCTGAAAAAAGAAAGGGAAGTCAATATGACGGCTAAAAATTAAAAAAGTAACAGGCTATTTGTTGAAAATGACTCGCTTTTTCACACCGGAAGTCATATTTTTCACTTTTGCCGTGCGAGAAAGTATCCTTTTCTGCATTTCGCAGATCGGCAGAGGCAGCAAAGCAAGGATTGCCACGATGCCCCACTGTGTCAAGGTCAGCGGTACGGAGCCAAACAGCGCCGCCGCTTGCGGAAACACGACCACGCCCGCCATCCATGCCGAGCAAATCAAAAACGATACGTTCAGCCCCCGGTTTTTAAACATGCCGCGTCCCAAAACCGGTCCCGTACTGCGCATATTATAGCTGTGCACGAGCTGCGAAAGGCTTAGGACCGCAAACGCCATCGTGCGCCCCACGGCGGGCTGCATGGGATCGGCGTCAAAAAACACGCGCCCCACCGTAAACGCCAAAAGCGCCAGTGCGCCGATCATCATACCCTCCGCCGCCATCGCAAAACCGAGCCCGTTTGAAAACGCACTGCTGTCCCTCGCGGTAGGCGGGCGGCGCATCACGTCGCCCTGCGGCGGGTCACTGCCCAGTGCCAGCGCAGGCAAAGAGTCCGTCACAAGGTTCACCCATAACAATTGCGCCGGCAAAAGCGGCGTCGGCGTGCGCAGCAAAAACGACACAAGCACCACCAAGATCTCGCCGATGTTGCACGACATCAAAAAATGGATGGTCTTGCGGATATTGCCGTATACCGTCCGCCCCTCCCGCACGGCGGAAACAATCGTCGCAAAGTTGTCGTCCGTCAATACCATGTCGGCGGCGTTTTTCGCGACCTCCGTGCCGTTTTTGCCCATCGCGCAGCCGATGTCCGCCGCTTTCAGGGCAGGCGCGTCGTTCACACCGTCGCCCGTCATCGCCGTGACGAGCTTCAGTCTGCGAAACGCCTTGATAATGCGCATTTTGTGCGCCGGAGAGACCCGCGCGTACACGGAACACGTCTGCACCGTCTGCAAAAGCGCGTCGTCCGAAAGGCTTTCCAGCTCCGCACCCGTCATCACAGCTTTATTTTCAATGCCGAGCCGCCCGGCAATGGCTGAGGCCGTAGCGGGTTGGTCGCCGGTGATCATCACCGGGCGAATGCCCGCACGCTTGCACTCGGAGACCGCCTCCGCCGCCTCCGGGCGCGGGGGATCCTCCAGCCCGATAAGTCCCAAAAAGCACAGCCCGCTTTCCGCCGCATCGTCCGTCTCGGGGCAAGCTTCCGTGCGCTTTTCCGCTGCCGCCAGAACACGCAGCGCGTCGTTTGCCATGTCGCGGTTTTTTGCGCTCAGTGCCGCCCGCATCTCGGGTGTTAACGTAACGTTCTTCCCGTTTAAAAGCACATACGTGCAGCGCGGTAAAATCGCCTCCGGCGCGCCTTTTGTGATGACCCTGTATCCGCCCTCCGTTCGCAGTACGACTGTCATACGGCGGCGTTCTGCCGTAAACGGCACCTCAGCCGCTTTCACGCGCTGCTTTTGCAGACGCTCCCAGTCCGATACCGCCGCGACAATCGCCGTTTCGGTCGGGTCACCGAGCAGCTTCTCGTCGCTGCCCTCCACGCTCGTGCACAGCGCCGCCGCAGATAGCAAAGCGTCTCTATCCTGTCCGTTCAGCTCGCCCGCCGAACCCGCGCAGCGCACTACCGTCATTTTGTTCTGCGTCAACGTGCCGGTTTTGTCGGAGCAAATGACCTCGCAGCTGCCAAGCGTCTCCACGGCAGGCAAATGCCGAATGATGGCTCGCTTTGCCGCCATGCGCCGCACGCCGAGCGCCAAGACAATCGTCACCACGGCAGGCAGGCCCTCGGGTATCGCCGCCACCGCAAGGCTGATGGAGATCATGAACATTTCAAGCGGTTCTGCCCTTTGGATAAGCCCGATCAAAAAAATCACCGCACATATCCCAAGCACCAAAAGCCCGATGAGCTTGCCCGTGCGCCGCAGCCGCAGCTTTAACGGCGTGTCGGGCGTTTCTTCGTCTCCTAGCATCGCCGCAATGCGACCCATTTCGGTTTGCATGCCCGTCGCGGTCACAATGCCCACGCCCTGCCCGGCAGAGATGCCCGTGCCGGAAAACAGCATGTTTTTGCGCTCCGCCGCACCGCACGTTTCGCCACATACCGCATTCGCACTCTTGCCGCTCGGCACGGATTCCCCCGTCAGTGCGCTTTCCTCGGCCTGCAAATGCACGCTCTCCAAAAGCCGCAGGTCGGCGGGCACCACGTCTCCCGCGCGGATATATACGACGTCCCCCAGCACGAGTGCTTCGGCGGAAATGACCGCGCGTTTGCCGTCCCGCAGCACATCGGCGTGCGGCGCAGAAAGCGTGCGCAACGCTTCCAACGCCCGTTCTGCTTTCGCCTCCTGCACCGTGCCGACGAACGCGTTCGCAATAACGATGCCCAAAATCAGCAGCGGGTCAGCCAGATTCGCTTCCCCCTGCATGCACGAGACGGCAAACGACACTGCCGATGCGATGAGCAGAATGAGCACCATAAAATCGCCGAACTGCAGCATAAATTTCTTTGCGAAGCTCGTTTTCTTCCCCTTTTGCAGCCGATTCTCACCGTAAACGCCGAGCCGCTTTTTCGCTTCGGATCCGCTCAGTCCACGCCCCGCGTCGCTTTGAAGGGTTTTCACAGCCGCCTCCGCCGTCATGGCATAGAATTTTGCTTCCGCTATGGGTTTTGACATTTTCCTGCCCCCTTTTCCGGTAATTCTATGCGCGGGCGCGTCCGTTTAGAATTTTGAAAGAATTCTTTCATAGAAATCCACTGGCATTTTTAGAAAAATTGCAGTATACTATAACTCAATCAAAGCATTGGAGGTTTACTAAGATGAGTTTTCCCGGCATCCCGTCGCTTGACGCCGCCGTCATGGCCTTTATACAGACGCACTTTCATAACACCGTGACCGATACGGTCTTCCCCATCATCACATCGCTCGGCGAAGCGGGCATTGGGTGGATCGTCCTTTCGCTCGTTTTGCTCTGCTTTAAAAAAACGCGCCGCACCGGTGGTTTGGTGCTTATCGCCATGACGGTCACGCTGCTTTTCGGCGAGCTGACGCTGAAAAACATCATCTGCCGCCTACGCCCTTGCAACGTGTTCACGGATTTCCCAATGCTCATCGCGCGCCCCACGTCCTATTCGTTCCCCTCGGGCCACACATCGTCAAGCTTTGCCGCAGCGCTTATTTTGACGCTCCGCCACAAAAAAATCGGCTGGCTCGCATACATTCCGGCAGTGCTCATCGCGTTTTCCCGCATTTTTCTCTTTGTCCACTACCCTACCGATGTCCTCGCCGGCATCCTCCTCGGCACCCTCGCCGCCCTCCTCACCTACTTTGCCGCCAAGGCGATTCAAAAACGACAGGCAGAGAAGCGCACGGCACAAATTTGAACCGTTTATTTCGACCGATAAAAGTAGCGCGCAGGCTTCACAGCCTACGCGCTTTTTCTATCTCTGTTCAGTTCTTTCTTGTCAGTTCTTCCAACACTTTCCGTACATTATGTGCGGCATCTTCCTGAATCTCAATGACCTTTGCACCGGCGTGCTTTGCTACGTCCCGCAGGTCGCACGCGATGGCGGTGTGGTACGAACAGCCGATGACAAGGAACACGTCGCCGGGCTTTAATTCAGCCGCCCTTTCGTATGCTTTCACATAGTTTGGCGCGGGGTCACCGTACAGCACGGGCTTATTATAAAGCGCCCACGCCTTGTCCATTTCGTCGTCCTCCGGCAGGCCGCCGTGCAGCTCCAGTGCGTCGCTGCCCGCTTTTTTATGCAGCCCGTCAATGTTCATCGTGATGACCGGCACCTTGTATTCCGCCAGTGCAAAATGCGCGTCGTTCGGCTCCGCGCCGTTCATATTCGCTTTCAATTCGCGAATGACCTCGTTATACGCCTCGTGGTGATGCTCCGCGAACGTGCGGAACAGCTTTTCGCGCACGTCGGGTCGCTCCATAAATGTCGGAATGTTGCTCTGCTTGCTGATGCCCGCGCCCGTAAACGCCAGAATTTTCATAAAGACCGCCTCCTTGGCTCTCAATTTAAAGGAACGGCGCAGATTTTAAGCCTGCGCCGTTCCTTTTATATAAATTCAATTTTACTGCGCTTTGCCGATCTCCAAGGCTTTTCTATTGAAACCGAGCATATCCGCTTTTCTTGCGGGAATACACTTTTGCAGCGCTTTATCGAGCGTTTCTTCCGTGCAGAACGCAAGCTCCTTGCGCAGCTTACCGACCAAGATGATGTTCGCAAGGCCCTTCAGTCCGTTTTCCTCCGCCAGTTTTGATGCCGGGACATAGAAAACGGTCACGTCGTCGCGCTCTACACGCTCGTCGATGAGGCTGCTGTCGAGTAAGATCGTGCCGCCGGGCTCGACCTCGTTCACGAACTTATCGAGCGACGGGCGATTCATGGCGATGAGCACGTTCGGGTTCGTCACAAGCGGCGAGCCGATGGGTTCATCGGAGAGACAAATGCTGCAATTCGCGGTGCCGCCGCGCATCTCCGGGCCGTAGGACGGCAGCCAAGAGAGCTCCCTGCCCTCGATGAGGCCTGCATACGCCACAACTTTACCGGCGAACAAAATGCCCTGACCGCCGAAACCGGCAAAAACGATGTTCAAGTCTTTCATTTCAGCCTGTCCCCCTTTGTGCCGTCTTTATACACGCCGAGCGGGTAGTACGGAACCATGTTCTTTTCGAGCCAATCGAGCGCCTCAACCGGCGACATGCCCCAGTTCGTCGGGCAGGTGGAAAGCACCTCTACAATGGAGTAGCCTTTGCCCTCAATCTGGTTCTGGAACGCCTTTTTGATCGCCTTTTTGGCGATATTGACATTCTTCACGTTATCGACGGTCACGCGCTGTGCAAGCGCTACGCCGTCCAGTGTGGAGAGCATTTCGCAGATGCGCACCGGGTAACCTGCCGTGTTGACATCACGACCGTACGGGGTGGTCTGCGTGACCTGATTCGGCAGGGATGTCGGCGCCATCTGGCCGCCTGTCATGCCGTAAATTGCATTGTTTACAAAAATAACGGTGATGTTTTCGCCGCGCGTTGCCGCGTGGACGGTCTCCGCCGTACCGATGGCCGCAAGGTCGCCGTCGCCCTGATAGGTGAACACAACGTCCTCCGGCTTTGCGCGCTTGATGCCCGTTGCGACCGCTTGGGCTCTGCCGTGCGGCGCCTGCACCATATCGCAGGTGAAATAATCGTAGCACATAACGGAGCAGCCGACCGAGGCCACGCCGACCGTTTTGCCGTCGATTCCGAGCTCTTCTATCGCTTCCGCAACAAGGCGGTGAATGATGCCGTGCGTGCAGCCGGGGCAATAATGCAGCGGCGCGTCTGTTAGCGTAGACGGCTTTTTAAATACAACTGCCATTTGATTCTATCCTTTCGCCTTATTTCAAAAGTTTATCGATCTCGCCCAGAATTTCCTTCGGGGTAGGAATCACACCGCCGGTACGGCCGTAGAAGTGCACCGGCACACGGCACTCTGCCGCAAGACGCACATCGTCTACCATCTGGCCCATGCTCATCTCCACAACGAGCAGCTCTTTGGCGTGGTCTGCCGCGCGCTTGATCGCGTTCTTCGGGAACGGCCACAGCGTGATGGGACGAATTAAACCGACCTTCTTGCCGGCTTCGCGCGCCTTATTCACGGCGCTGCGCGCCACACGGCTCGATGCGCCGTAAGCGACGACGATGACATCTGCGTCCTCCGTGCGGTATTCCTCCGCACGCTGCTCTTTTTCTTCGACGATCTTATAGCGCTCGTAGCGGGCACGCACAAGGTCTTCAAGGGCGTTCGGCGTAAGGTAAAGGGAGTTGATGATGTTGTGCTCTCTTTTATTTTCATGGCCGCAGGCTGCCCACGGCTTTTCGGGAAGCTTTCTGTCTTTGTGCTCCGGCAGCTCCACCGGCTCCATCATCTGGCCCAGCATGCCGTCTGCAAGGATCATCGCGGGCATGCGGTATTCGTCGGCTTTATCGAATGCGTCGGAAACGAGGTCGACCATTTCCTGCACCGTGGACGGCGCAAAAACGAGAATCTGGAAGTCACCGTGGCCGAGGGCTTTCGTCGCCTGCCAGTAATCGGACTGTGAGGGCTGAATGCCGCCGAGGCCAGGGCCGCCGCGCTGCACGTTGATGATAAGCGCCGGCAGGTCGGAGCCTGCCATATAGGAAATGCCTTCGCCCTTAAGGCTGATGCCGGGCGAGCTTGAAGACGTCATGGCGCGCACGCCGGCCGCAGCCGCACCCAGCACCATATTGACCGCCGCGATCTCCGATTCAGCCTGCAAATATGTACCGCCGATCTTCGGCATACGCTTTGCCATATAAGCCGCAAGCTCTGTTTGCGGTGTGATGGGATAGCCGAAGAAATGATGACATCCCGCCTGAATAGCGGCTTCGGCCAGGGCTTCGTTGCCCTTCATCAAAACTTTTTCTGCCATAGTTTTTAACTCCTCTCTCAGCGTTCCACCGTGATCGCCGAATCCGGGCACATGGTCGCGCATGCCGCACAGCCCACGCACGCTGCCTCATCGGTCAGCTCTGCGGGGTGATAGCCCTTCGCGTTCAAACGATCCTTCGCGAGCGCGATGATCTTTTTCGGACACGCGTGAATGCACATGGAGCAGCCTTTACATACTTTTTCGTCTACAATGATCCTTGCCATTCGGTTTCCTCCTTTATCCTACTCGGTTTCGTCCTCCCAGACGAAACGTACATATCGCTTTACCGCTTTAAATCCCTCGGGCAGCGTGTTTTCCACCGCAAAATCCGGCACGGTGGAATAGAGAAGCGGCAGATGGCATAATTCTGCGGCTTTTTTCGCAAACGGCACAGCATTAAGCACCGTTTGCATATCGGTCTGCACAGCGAGGTTTGAATTGTTCACGATTGCCGTCGCTTTCAGGTGCGATGCCGTTTCGATCTCCCGAAGGAGCGGAAGCGTTTCTTCCGGCTTTGTGGAAAGCACACGGTACCGGTTTACGACGTACAGCATCTCGTACCCGGCAGTCTCGATTTGCCGATGCAGCTGCCCGAGCGCCGTAGCGCCCACGTCGTCGCCGCCCGCATCGATAAAAATATCGGCGTTCTCCATATTAAAGATGGAGAAGATCTCCGGCGGCAGCACAGGGGTATCGAGCGTTGTGTTCGCGAACACCGGCGCGATGAGTTCCACGCCGAGTTTTTTGAGCAGCGCGGAATAATCCGACGAGCGGAAATACGGGTTCACGACGTCCATATCGACAACAACGCTGCGTCTGCCGCGCTGCGCCGCCTCTGCTGCCAAATTCAGCACGAGATTGGTCTTTCCGCAGCCGTAATGCCCGCAAATGACCGTAATGGAGCTTTTCATGCGCTCACCCTTTCTTCTATAAATAAAGCGGTCCGGTACTCATCATCATACCACCGGACCGCCAAAAAATCAACCTTTCCCGCCGACTTCGCCGCTTTATTCATAAATTTTTATAAGTCTTGCAAAATGTGGGATTCGTGAAAGTCTTGTTCGCTTCCCGAATATTCGCACCGATGGAAGTTGCGGAGCGCTCAAGCTGATTAACGATAGACCGATGCCCGTGGATCGTTTCCGTTAACTTTATCGCCTTGACCGCAAAGTCCGTCGATAGGTCGCGCAATTTGGATTCTGACACGCTATCACCTTCCTTTTTAGGAAAGTATAGCATAACTTTAGCGATGAGAAATATATTTAAAGGAAATTAGAAATTTTCAGAAGTTTTTTAGTGAAATATTTTGCTGATGCAAAATGTGAAATAATGCTAACGCCTTGTGAAATTTGATGCCAGCATCAAGTGAAATGAAATAAATCCACGCACGCCCGCAGGCATTTCACACGCCATAGGCGTATTTCACGTGCGAAGCACATTTCACAAATCCGCCAGGATTTATTTCGTTGAAAAAATAGACCTGACACATCGTGTCAGGTCTCTTTTTCTGGAGCGGACGACGAGGCTCGAACTCGCTACCTCCACCTTGGCAAGGTGGCGCTCTACCAGATGAGCTACGTCCGCATTTCGGATTTCGTGTCACTTGTTTCGCAACGTGACTTATTATAACGGAGATGACTCGATTTGTCAAGCCTATTTTTGAATTTTTCCGACTTTTTTCGTAAATGCTTGCAATCCGTGAAAAAACTGCTATACTTTATGCAATGATTTTCGGCAGCACTGTGCGAATACGGAGCTGCTTTCTGTTATTTTAGAAGGAGTTATGTTTATGTATTGTAAAACCTGCCGTCAACCGCTGCCTTACGACGCCCGCCGCTGCCCAAACTGCGGCGCACCTGTTGAAAACACCGTTTTGCAAAGCGGTGCACGGGATTTCACCGCCGACTACGACCCGCGCGACATTCAGGAGAATCGCGGCTGGGGCATTCTTTCCTACTTCGGCTTTTTGGTACTCATCCCCATTTTCGCTGCGCGCAACTCGTATTTTGCGCGTTTCCACGCAAACCAGGGGCTTGTGCTGTTTCTTTTCTACGCGTGCTATTCGGTGCTGACGCGCATCATCACGAACATCTTAAACCTCACGCTCGGCTTTATACCGTTTGTGCCGGGCATGATCTCCGCCGCGCTGCAATTTATCGGCATCATCTTCTTTGTGCTGATGATCCTCGGCATCGCAAACGCCGCTTCCGGCAAAGTAAAGGAGCTGCCTTTCATCGGCCGTATTCGCCTTTTGAAATAACCGTACATAGCAAAATTGCCCTGCGGAATTTTCTTTCGCAGGGTATTTTTATACGCGAATTTCGCAAAACCGTTGCGCACAAAGTCGATATATGCTATACTGCGTAAGGAAAAATTCAGCGTTCGGCGGATTTTAATCAAGCGGCAACGCGGGGGAGCGCCCGATTTGCCGTGCCGGACTGCTTTCACATAGCGATGGGACTCCGTGTTTCGGATTGAGAGGAAGCAATTGAGCTTCGACCGCCCGGCCTGAATTTACATTCGGGCGCGCTTCGCTATGTGCATTTGTGCGCCTCTTTTAAATATGGGCCGGAAACGCTTATATTTTAGAGAGGTACAAAAAATGAAAAGAGAACACATTCTGAAAATGGTCATGCTTGCAATGCTCGTCGCCATCGGCGTCGTCATTTCGCCGATTTTGCGCGTGGAGGGCATGTGCCCCATGGCGCATCTCATCAACATTGTCTGCTCCGTTTTCCTCGGTCCATGGTATTCCCTGCTGTGCGCCACGCTTATCGGCATCATTCGTATGACGCTGATGGGCATTCCGCCGCTTGCCTTAACCGGCGCGGTGTTCGGCGCGTTTCTTTCCGGCGTATTTTACCGCCTTTCGGGCGGCAAGATCCTTTGCGCAGTGCTCGGCGAAGTGTTCGGCACCGGCGTCATCGGCGCGCTGGCTTCTTATCCGGTGATGACGTACATCGTCGGGCGCGAGGGGTTGACATGGGCTTTTTATATTCCGTCGTTCATCGGCGGCACGCTGATCGGCGGCTCCATTGCGTTCGTGTTCCTCATGGCGCTGCGCCGCAACGGACTGCTTGCAAAATTCCAGCATGATTTGGGGGCGAAGGTCTATGACACCACAGCTGCAAAACGCGCTGCTCAAAGCACGAAATGATCTGCGCGAGACGGCGCCGCTCATCCACTGCATCACGAATCCGATTGCGATTAACGACTGTGCGAACGGGATTCTCGCCGTGGGCGGAAAGCCTATCATGGCGGAGCATCCCGACGAGGTGGAGGAAATCACGTGCATAGCGGGGGCGCTCGGCGTAAACATCGGCAACATCACAGACGCGCGCCGCACCTCCGTTTTGACGAGTGCCAAGGCGGCGAAAACGGCCGGTGTGCCGATCTCTTTTGACGCGGTGGGCGTGACGTGCAGCGCTCTGCGCCGCGACCTGACGCACACGCTGCTGCGCGAGGCCTGCCCGGAAATTTTGAAGGGCAACGACGCGGAAATTCGCGCCATTGCGGGCGCACATTTTGAAAGTCGCGGCATCGATGTTTTACGGACAAACACGGCGGAAACGATTGAAATTGCAAAAATGCTCGCCTCTACCCTGCACTGCGTGGTGCTCGTCACCGGCAAAACGGACATTATCACAAACGGCGAAACAACTGTGCTGTGCGAAAACGGCACACCACGCCTGTCGCTCGTCACCGGCACAGGCTGCATGGTACACGCGTTGTGCGCTTCATACAGCGCCGTGACGGATCCGTTTACGGCTGCGGTTTTAGCCGTTTCCACCATGGGCATTTGCGGCGAGCTGGCCGAACGGAAATCCGAGGGGCTCGGGTCGTTCCGCATCGCGCTTTTGGACGCACTCTCGCTGCTTTCGGACGATGATTACACGCGTTTATTAAAGCTGCGCGAAGTTTAAAAGAAGGAGTTTTCTATGAAATTCGATCCTACCTTATACCTTGTGACCGACAGCACCGGCCGCACGGACGATGACTTTCTTTCCATCCTCGAAAAGGCACTCACAGGCGGTGTGACGCTGGTGCAGCTGCGCGAAAAAGAGCGTGGCGGCGGTGAATACCTGCGCCTTGCACGCCTCACAAAAGCTGTTTGCGACCGCTACCGTGTGCCGCTTATCATCGACGACCGCGCGGACATCGCCATGGCGGCAGATGCGGCGGGCGTACACGTAGGTCAAAGTGATCTGCCCGTCTGTGAAGCGAGAAAGCTTTTAGGTGAAGATAAAATCGTCGGCGCAACGGCAAAAACCGTGGAGCAGGCACAGAAAGCGTACCGCGAAGGCGCGGACTACCTCGGCACGGGCGCGATCTTCCCGACGACCACGAAGGTGAAAACCGTGCTGACGCCGGTTTCGCGCCTGAACGATGTCTGCCGCAGCGTGCCGATCCCGGTTGTGGCCATCGGCGGTTTAAATGCCGGGAACATGGATGTTTTGAATGGCAGTCCCATTGACGGCATAGCGGTCGTTTCGGCCATCATGAAGAGTGCAGATCCCGAAGCTGCCGCGCGGGAGCTTTTCGCGCGCGTGCGGGTGATTAAAGAGAATAACCGCTGAAAGTCATAGAATGCTGCACTTTGTGCTGATTTCACAAACTGAAACGACATTTGGCGGTGAAATCTTTTCCGAAATGACATACGGTTTTTACGCGCGGTTTATTGACTCTGCGTTTTACCGGTAGTATGATAATGGTAGAAGCAAAATTCCCCATAATTTGCGTACAAGCCCCTTTTCATAAATCCACACCTTAAACGAAAAAATCACCGAGTTTTTCCTCGGTGATTTTTTCGTTATAAAGCGTCGGCAAAAAGATTTTTCGTTCTTTTTGCCGGCGCTCTCTGTTTATTCTTAAAAATTTTTACAGCGTAAACGTATACGTGCCCGCGGTGAGCGTCATTTCTTCCGTGGTACCGTCTTTTTTCGGCAGATAGACTTCCGCTTCGGCGTCAAACGGGATGACGACGGTGTACGTCACTTCGCCGTTATCCTCGTACTGCCAGCCGGTTTCATAGTAGCCTGCGGCGGTATTGACCTTGGCTTTTGCCGCGCCGAGTCTTACATCAGGCTGCGGGCGGATGACGGCTTTTTTATAACCGGGCACGTCCGGCACGGGGTTCAGGCCGCAGACGTTCTTATACACCCACTCGAACACCGCGCCGTAAGCGTAGTGGTTCATGGAGTTCATGCTGATGCCGCTGATCTTACCGTCCGGATTGACGGAGTTCCAGCGCTCCCAGATCGTTGTGGCACCCATGTTGACCTCATACAGCCAGCCGGGATTTTCCTCGTTCAAAAGCAGCGTGTAGGCTTCTGCATTCGCGCCGTTATCGGAGAGCGCGCGGCACAGCACAGGCGTGCCGAGGAAGCCGGTCTTCAGCCTGCCTTTATTCATCGCGAGCAGGCCGCGCAGGGTTTCGGTAATCTTCTCGCGCGCGAACTCCGGCGCAAGCCCAAACGAAAGCGAAATGGCGTTGCCGGTCTGCGTTGCGGCCGCGCATCTGCCGCCCGCCGTGTAGAACTCGCGGCGGATGGCATCGAGAATTTCGTCTGCACGCTTTTTGTAGACGTCGTACTCGGTCGTTTTGCCGAGCGCGCGTGCGGCGTTTGCAACGCACATGGTGCTCTTATAGTAGTAGGCGGAGCACAGGAACGTGATGTCCGTGCCGCCGAGAACAGACTCGGGATTGAAGCCGGATTCCGGGCCGTCCAGTGCGAGCCAATCGGCAAAGTGGAACTCAATGCCCGGCCACAGACGCGTTGCGCCGTGCGCTTCGTCGTAGCGGTAGATCCAATCTGCCCACAGCTTCATGCTCTCGAAGCCGTTTTTTAGCACGCTGATGTCGCCCGTTGCAATGTAGGTTTCCCAAGGGACGATGGCTGCGGCGTCTGCCCAGCCGCAGTGACCGCCGCCGTTTGCGAGCATTGGGTTTGCTTCGCCCGGCTTGCGGCTGATGAGCAGCGGGGCGACATCCGGCACCTTGCCGTCGAGGCGCTTCTGTTCCTCCAAAAGGTCTCGGATATACTTCGTATAGAACGCGCCGCAATCCATGTTGTAGTTCGCCGTGGGGCAGAACGCCTGCGCGTCGCCCGTCCAGCCCATGCGCTCGTCGCGCTGCGGGCAGTCGGTCGGCACATCGAGGAAATTATCGCGCTGGCTCCAGACAGAGTTCAAGTACAGGCGGTTGACCTTCTCGTTTGCGGTCGTGATCTCGCCGGTCTGCTCGAGGTCGGAATAAAGCGCCCACGCCTGAATATCCGTGATGCCGGTGAGGTCTGCCACGCCGGAGAATTTGATGTAGCGGAAGCCGTAGAAGGTCGCAATCGGTCGAATAAAGGCTTTTTTGCCCGTCGAAATATAGCGGTATTCGGAAAGTGCGGTGCGCAGGTTATCGCGGTAGAAGCAGTCATCCTGCAACAGCTCGCCGGTCTGCACGCGCAGCTCGACACCTGCGGGCAGGTCGGCCATGAACGTGAACCAACCCGTAATGTTCTGGCCGAGGTCGAACACAAGCTCGTTTTTCGGCGTGGTGATCTGCTTCGGGGTGATAATATGCTTTGCTTTTACGGGCAGCGAGAGGCGCGCGGAAATTGCGCCGAGGTTCGTCGTGGTGTTGCGCTTCACCGGCTGCCAATTTGCATAGGTGCAGGACGGCGCGCACCAGTTTTCGATTTCGAGGTTCGCATCGTAGCGCTCGCCGTCGTAGATGTTGCCGAACGTCAGCGGGTTCGGAGCGCACTGCCAGCTTTCGTCCGTGACGATGACGGTCTCACCCTGCGTGGTGGTGACGTGCAGCTCACCGAAGAGCAGGTATTCCTCTGTGTACATGTTGCAGGGTTTTCCCGGGAAATTCGTTTCGTAATCGCCAACGACGCCGTCAAAACCAAAGCGGCCTTTCGCCCAGCCGTTGCCCAAAATGGCGCCGATGACGTTTTCGCCGGTGTGAATGAGGTCGGTCACGTCGTAGGTCTGGTACTGAATCCAGCTGTCGTAGGCGGTGCAGCCGGGGGCAAGATACTCATCGTTCGCCTTTTCGCCGTTCAAATAGAGCTCGTAGATGCCGAGACCCGTGAAGTATGCGCGGGCAGAGAGAACTTCGCCGGTGATCTCAAACGCGCGGCGCATGTACGGGGCGGTGTCCGGCGCAAGGCACGGAGAAATACGCTGTGCCGTGAACGGCTCGTCGAGCTTTGCGGTCTCGAACCACGCAGTGTCGCTTGTGACCAATTCACCGTTATCGCCCATAACGGTAACGCGCCAGAAGTAGCGCGTGCGGGGCTCGAGGGCGATTTCCACCGGTACACCGAGGGACGACGCGGTTTTGCACGCGCCGGTATCAAAGATAACGTCGGCAAAATCCTCCGTTTTGGAAACCTCCACGCGCGCCCAAAGCTGCTTTTTCGCTTCGGTATCCGTGACTGTCCACGAGACGTGCGGCGTTTTCAGATCAAAACCGAGCGGGTTGACGATACGGTTTGTTTTCATTCTCTGAATTTTCATGTTCCGTTCCTTTCTGTGCGTTTGCACGTGCGGCTTTTTCCTTTGCCGCTTCGTATTCCGGCCGCGTAAAGCTGCGGCATTTTGTTCTATTTCACAGAATATCAGATATGATGATGAAAAACAAGGACTCAATTTCCGCAAAAATACGTCTTTATTTTCAGTAATTGCATGCGAAGATGTTGAACTAAGCCATTTTCAAAAGTTCTTATAGGTTAGCCGCGACTTCAGCTTGACACAAGTCCATATTTGTGGTTTAATAAGCAAACATGAGTATCGGTGCCGCAAAGCGACACTGCGATAAGGGAGTAGTCGGCGCGAAGCGCTGTATGGTCGACACACTTGAGGAAACTCACGGCTATGCATGAAATGACGAGACTTATCCGAAAGGCATCTCCGTCTTTTCGGGTGAGTCTTTTTTGTTGCCCGCGCACGTATATTTTTATGACAAAACAACGGAAAACGGTGATCAAAATGAGCTTATGGGAACTCTTAATTCTGGCAGTTGGCCTTTCAATGGACGCATTTGCGGTTTCGGTATGTAAGGGGCTTTCGGTGAAAAAGCTGAAAGCGAAACACATGCTGACTGTGGGTGCCTATTTTGGCGGATTTCAGGCACTGATGCCTCTTTTAGGATACATTTTGGGTATACAGTTCCAGTCAATGATTCAGCAGTTCGACCACTGGATCGCGTTTGTGCTGCTGGTGCTGATCGGCCTGAGCATGATAAAGGAATCGCGCGAGGAAGCGGAGAACCTCAACGATTCTTTCAGTTTTAAGACGATGCTGCCGCTCGCGGTGGCAACGAGCATCGACGCGCTGGCGGTGGGCGTAACGTTCGCGTTTTTGCAGGTCAAAATCGTACCGGCCATCAGCTTTATCGGCGCAACGACGTTCATTCTTTCGGCGATCGGTATTCGCATCGGCAACATTTTCGGCGCGAAGTATAAATCGAAAGCAGAGCTTGTCGGCGGCATCGTGCTGATTTTGATGGGTGTGAAAATTTTGTTAGAGCACCTCGGCGTACTGGATATGATTTTCGGTTAAGAACCGGAAACAAGAAAGCGCCCCGCTTCCTTTTATGGAAAGCGGGGCGCTGTTTTGTTTTAATTTACGAACTAAAGTAACCCGTTAAATTACTTCTGTGCGTCGTAGTACTCCTGATATGCGGTGTAGCCCTGGAGCTCGATGTTCGATGCACGCTTATCGGTGTAGATCTTCTCAATGTCATGAACCTGATTGGACTCAGCAAAGTCTTTCAGATCCTGAACGAGCTTATCGAACGTTGCGTCGTCGGAAGCCATGATGATCTGCGGGATACGCATCTTGCACTCATCGGTGATAGCCTGTCTGGACATACCGAGGTCATCGGTCGGATCGATCTCAAGGGAGAGGCCGGTGTTTTCGTCGGTCAGGAACTTCTGGCCGGGGATTGCCGGATGGATGGAATCTTCCGGAGTGAAGACGTGATTCTGAATGGAGATAACCCAGCTTCTGGATTCTTCCGGCTGCTGCTCGTTAACTGCATACTTCGTCAAGTCAACGTTATCGGAGTGAGCCGGCTGAGACCAGAACCAGCAACCTGCTGCGTTCTTTTCGTCAGAGGTAAGCTCTTCTTCCGGCTTCTTGAGGATCGGGTTGCCCTCTTCGTCCTTGCCTTCCCAGAGGCCGCCCTCAGGACCGTACATCATGTTGATGGAGCCGTCCTTCGTGAGCATCCAAGAATAGAGGTCGAAGATACGCTGCGGATTTTCAGCCTTTGTGGTGATGCAGTTGACGTTCCAACCAACCGTGCCGCCTTCTTCGCCGTAGACATAGTCAACGCCGTCAGCTGCCGGATAGATCGGAGAATCCTTAAGCTCCCAACCGAGGAGATCGTAGGTGTTGCCGTCCTTCTCCTGAAGGAGGGTACGGAAGTGGGTGGTATCGTCCTGAGAGAAGTCATAGTACAGAACCGCTGCACGGCCGTTGGAGAGCTTCTCTGTGTACTGATCGGTGCTGTCGGTATAAGTGGTTTCCGGGAAGAGGCCTTCTTTATACCACTGGTTAGCAATCTTCAGAGCGGAGATGTAGTTGTCGTCATAGACAGCGAGCTTAATGTCGTTATCCGCCTGAGACCAGTACGTATCAACAAGGTTCGGGTGGCCGTAGGAACGATAGATAGCGGAAACGGTGTAGAAGCCGTTATCGTCGTTTCTCGGGAGCCACGGGAAGATGCTCTGGTCGTCGGAGGTCTTAACACCCTTGTCCTTAGCATCCAGCATGAACTGGTGCAGGTCTTCGAGCGTCTTGAGTTCCGGGGAACCGAGCTGCTCATAAACGTCGTGGTTGACCATCCAGCTCATGTTACCGCCGGTAGCGCCCTTACGAGCCCAGTTCGGGATACCATAGAGACCGCCGTTAACGGACAGCAGCTTCTGGGTGGATTCGAGGATGTCCTCATCAAAGGAGCAGCCTTCATACTTCAAGGTGTTGATATCGACGAGCTTGCCGAGGTTGATGAGCTTCAGCCAGTTCGCGTTACGGTCGAGGATGATAACATCCGGCAGGTCGTCGGAGGAGATCATCAGGTTCAGTCTGGAATCCGCATCAGCTTCCGGGCAGGAATAGTTGAGCGTGATGTTGAACTTTTCGTTCATGTACTTCGATGCAGCGTCTTCGCCCCAGGGCTTAACGGAACCCTGATAGCTGTAATATGCATCAAATTCATAGTGCTCGGTGGTGTCGTCCGGGCCGGAGGAACCGGTTACCTCGGAGCTTGCGTCACCGCCGTCTGTGGATTCCGGTGCGGAAGATTCCGTTTTGGAAGATGTGCTGCTGCCAGCCGTGGAAGAGTTTCCGCCGCCGCCGCAGCCGGCTACTGTCAGAATCATGGATGCTGCCATGACTGCTGCCAGAGCCTTCAAGAGAGAGTTTCTGGACTTCATACTTTGCCTCCTTAAAGAATGCTTCGTCAATACACAATACACTTTGCATTGACAATTTATTTTATGATTAGCCCTTAACGGAGCCGATCATAATGCCTTTTACGAAGTAGCGCTGCAAGAACGGATAAACGATGATGATCGGAATGATCGTAACAAACATCGTAGCCATTGTGATGGAGCGCACGTTGGTCTGTTTGCCCTTCAAAGCGTTGCCGTCGATGGTGACGCCGCCGGTCATGGAAGACATCTGTTCTGCGAACTTCGCTTCGTTGACGATTGCGAGAAGGACGTTCTGCATCGGCTTCAGGTAATCCTGCGTAATGTACAGGTTTGCCTGGAACCAGTCGTTCCAGTGCTGCACACCGAAGTACAGGGCGATCGTCGCGATGATCGGTGTGGAGAGCGGGAAGTAAATTTTAAAGAAGATGGTTATGTAGTTTGCGCCGTCGATGAGGGCGGATTCTTCAAGCGCTTCCGGCAGGGACTGGAAGTAGCTGCGCATGAGAATCATGTTCCACAGGTTGACGAGTGCCGGGATGATGTACACGAGGAAGTTGTTCTTGAGACCGAGACTGAGGATCAAGAAGTAGGTCGGCATGAGGCCGCCGCCGAAGTACATCGGGATAAGACACAGCATTGCGTAAACTTTTTTGCCTACGAGGTTCGTTCTGGAAATTGCGAACGCCAGCATACCGGTAATGAGCACGCCGCCGACCGTACCGATGACGGTACGTGCGATGGTGATGAAGTACGCCATCCAGATCTTCTGGTTTGTGAAAACCAGCTCGTAGTTTCTCCACGTAAACTTACGCGGATAGATGGTCAAACCACCAAGGGTGGTATCGTTGGAGTCGTTCAAAGAAATCGCAAGGGAATTCAGGAACGGGTACAGCGTAAGGACAAGAACCAGAACGATGGTGACGATCATGATGATATCGATCACGTAGTCGCTGGCCACGCGCTTGGCGCGGATTTTGTTTGGATTTTTTGCCATCTCTCTGTTCCCCCCTTAGAAAAGCTGTGCTTCGCCGAATTTACCTGCTACGTAGTTGGAACCAAGGAGCAGTGCGAAGTTGACGATGGACTTAAAGAGACCGGCCGCTGCTGCGAAGGAGAAACGACCCTGGCTGACACCCAAACGATAAATGAAGGTATCGAGCACGTCTGCGTATTCTTTCAACATGGAGTTGCCCATCTGCTTGGTGAGCATCATGATCTGGTCGAAGTTTGCATTCAGGATGCCGCCGACCTGGAAGATAAACATCAGGATGATGGTCGGTTTGATGGACTTAATTGTGATATGCCACATCTTCTGTGCGCGCGTTGCACCGTCGATATCAGCCGCTTCATACATATCCTGGCTGATGCTCGTGATAGCGGAGATGAAGATAATCGCGTTCCAGCCAAGCTCCTTCCAGATATCCGTGCACAATGTAATGCCCCAGAAGTACTTGCCTTCGGTGAAGAAGCCGATCGGTTCTTTAATGACGCCGATCCACATGAGGAACTCATTGATGGCGCCGCCGTCGGTGGACATGAGGTCAAACATCAACGTTGCACATACAACCCAAGAGATGAAGTGCGGCAGGTAGCTGACGGTCTGAACCGTTTTTTTCAGCGGCTGGAAGTTCATTTCGTTCAGCAGCACTGCGAAGAAAATCGGCAGCGGGAAGCCAATGAACATCTTAAGGGCGCTGATGACCAGCGTGTTGCGCATGGCCAGTCCGAAGTACTTATCGGCGAACATGGTCTGGAAGTGTTTGAAGCCTACCCACTGGCTGAAGCCCGGGAAATCACCGAGCTGGAAATCCTGGAAGCCCATGACCACGCCGTACATCGGTACGTAGCTGAACAGGAGGACTAAGAGGATGCCGGGAACTAACAATATCTGCAGATCCCACTGGGCAAGCATTCTGGAAAAGACGTTCTTTTTGCGTAAGACCGTATTTCCACTCGCTTGTGCTTGTTTCAATCTCATCACGCTCCATTTCCACAAAAGATGGAAAATTTTTTACAAAAAGCAGAACTCAAAGCCTGCTTAAAGCCAAAATTTTTTTGAAACCCGACTGCCTTTTGCAGTTTTACGGTTTTCTCATCGAAAGCCCTGAACGATGTTCGGATGGTTTCTAAATTTGTCTAAATCTCCGCAACAACTTCTTCAGGAATTATTCATATTATACACACGCATCTGTAACAATTCAAGGACAAATTGTGCAAAGCATATTGACAAATTATGCAAACCGTGTACAATATAGGTACAAAAGGTAAATTTTATGGTGAAGTTGGTGGGCATATGTTACAAAGTACTATCTTAGACACACAAAAATGCGAGCATGAAACCGCATCCATTTTGAACAATTTTACTATTGCCTTCGGAAAGGTGCATTGGGGCCTCCCAAATTTCGAAAATTTGGATGAATTGTTTGAAAATCAACAGTTTGTTTTGATGCTCTGCGTCAAAGCTTCGTCTGAAAAAAGCGATTTATATTTGAACAACGACATTTTTAATGTAGTTACCGGAGGGGTGATTTGTGTGCGCCGCAGCGATAAAATCCTTTGGAATCACTGCTGCTGCGACAACATGCAGATTCTCTGGCTTCCCTTTACAATGAAATGCGTTTCCGACTGTTCCTGCGAAGACGCCGATGTTTTAAACGACTTTTTGTGCGGAAAGCTGAGCCCTGTCGGTTATAATACACAGCTGATTAATTACAGCGACTTCCTCAGAAAGCGCGTTTGCAACTATACCAAGTGCTGCCTGAACCAAGTTCTTTCCGGATTTATACTGGACTGCATTTTTACCCTTAAGCAAAATTACGACGGCCTCACTAACAAGGACAAAATCACCCAATACCTGCTCGACCACGCAACGGAGAAGATCAGCGTGCCGGAACTTGCGAAAAAGCTTTCGATTTCTGAACGCGCACTGTTCTATTATTTTCAAGATAACTTCGGTTCCACCCCGAGCAATTACATTAACCGTATACGCATGAACGCCGCCGCAGAGCACATCCACCGCGGGTTATCCGTGAAAGAAGTGACCGAAATGTACCACTTTTCGGAATCTTCTGCGTTCTGCCGGCTATTTAAGAAGTACTTCGGCATCACGCCGACGGAATACCGGCAGCTGGCAGAGAAATCGCAGCTGAAAATCGTCTCGCGGGACAAGCTGAAGGATTAACCGTATATCTTTCACGCGATCCATAGATAACAAAACACCGTTCGTTCGGAAAAGCTCCGAGCGAACGGTGTTCTTTATCTTATATTATATTGTATTCGATCAGTCAATGACCTTGTTGTCGCGATCCGGAACAATTTTTTCAAGGAACTGCTCTACGGTCATGGCGCCGAGGTCGCCCTCTTTGCGCTTACGGATAGAGATGGTGTTGTTTTCGATGTCCTTATCGCCGACAACGACCATGTACGGCACCTTTTCGAGCTGTGCTTCGCGAATCTTGTAGCCAATCTTCTCGCTGCGGTCGTCGACCTCGCAGCGGAAGCCCTTGTCTTCCAGCTGCTTCTTGACTTCATAGAGATAGTCGAGGTGGCGGTCTGCGATGGGCAGCAGCTTCACCTGTACCGGGGCAAGCCACAGCGGGAACGCGCCTGCGTACTTTTCGATGAGCAACGCGAGGGTACGCTCGTAGCAGCCGATGGATGTACGGTGAATGATGCACGGGGTCTTCTGCTTGCCGTCCTTATCGGTGTAGACCATGCCGAACTGCTCGGCAAGCATCTGGTCGATCTGAATGGTGATAAGCGTATCTTCCTTGCCGTACACGTTCTTAATCTGGATATCGAGCTTCGGGCCGTAGAACGCAGCTTCGCCGATGCCGATCTCGTACGGAATCTCGAGGTGGTTGAGGATGCGCTCCATGAGGCCCTGTGCCTCGTTCCACTGCTCTTCCGTACCGATATACTTTGCACGGTCATTCGGGTCCCATTGCGAGAAGCGGTAGGAAACGTCCTCATACAGACCGAGTGTCTTCAGCATGAAGATTGCAAGCTCCAGGCACTTTCTGAACTCGTCTTCCAGCTGCTCCGGTGTGCACATGAGGTGGCCTTCGGAAATGGTGAACTGGCGCACACGGATCAGGCCGTGCATCTCGCCGCTTGCTTCATTACGGAACAGTGTGGAGGTCTCGTTGTAGCGCAGCGGCAGGTCGCGGTAGGAACGCTTGCGGTTTAAATAAGCCTGATACTGGAACGGGCAGGTCATCGGGCGCAGGGCGAAGACTTCCTTGTCCTTCTCCTCGTCGCCGAGCACGAACATGCCATCCTTATAATGATCCCAATGGCCGGAAATCTTGTACAGGTCGCTCTTTGCCATGAACGGGGTCTTTGTCAGCAGCCAGCCGCGGCGCTGCTCCTCGTCCTCGACGAAGCGCTGCAGAAGCTGAACGATGCGTGCGCCCTTCGGCAGCAGGATCGGCAAGCCCTGACCGATAACGTCGCTTGTGGTGAAAAGCTCCAGCTCACGGCCGAGCTTGTTGTGGTCGCGCTTCTTGGCTTCCTCCATCATGGTGAGGTGCTCTTCCAGCAAGCTCTGCTTCGGGAACGCGATGCCGTAGAGACGCTGCAGCATCTTGTTGCTTGCATCGCCGCGCCAGTAAGCGCCTGTGATGGAGGTGAGCTTTACAGCCTTGACATTGCCGGTGCGCATGAGGTGCGGGCCTGCGCAGAGGTCCGTGAAATCGCCCTGCTTATAGAAGGAGATGTGCTCGCCCTCGGCAGCGTGCTCACGGATGAGCTCCTCTTTATAGTCCTGACCCTTCATGAGCTCCAGTGCTTCCGCTACCGGCAGCTCGAAGCGCTCGATCTCGATGTCTTCCTTGATGATCTTCTTCATCTCGGCTTCGATCTTTGCGAGGTCGTCGTTGGTGATGGCCTGCGGCAGCTCCATATCATAATAGAAGCCGTTATCCACAGCCGGGCCGATGGCAAACTTTGTGCCCGGGTACAGGCGGTTTACCGCCTGCGCCATGATGTGGGACGCGGTGTGCCAATATGCCTTTTTGCCCTCTTTATCGTCAAACGTCAAAATCTCTACCTTGCAATCTTCGTTGAGCACGGTGCGCAGGTCGCACACCTCGCCGTTCACTTTCGCGGCACATGCGGACTTATAAAGACCCATGCCGATGCTTTTTGCGACTTCCGCTACGGAAACGCCGCTTTCAAATTCCTTTTCGCTGCCCTTCAGGTCAACCTTGATCATGATTCTCAATCCTTTCCTAATTCTCTGGTAAAATAAAAAGCCCCGGGATCCCTCACCGGGATCTCGGGGCGACACTGCGCGGTTCCACCCGAGTTCCTGCGTGTTAAAACACACTTATGTTAACACACAGCTCGTTCTTCTGCCTTAACGCGGCGGCAACGTCCGCCTTTTCGGTAAACCGTTCGGCGGCGGCTCAAAGGTGGTATTTCGGTTTCGCTTTCCGCGGTGCTTTCAGCCGGTGGCAACCGCTCTCTTTTGAAAAGACCTGAACCCGAACTTCCTTATCAAAGCCCTTTTCTTGTCCCCATACTATCACCGTTTTTCTGAAATGTCAACACCCAAGAAAAGAGTTTTTCACATAAATCCTTCATTGTCTATTATCGTAGACGGTAAAATGTCTATTTACGCATACAATCTTCGTAGAGGTGATACACTTGCTTTGGGAAAATAATATTGTAGGGCAAACAATACGGTCTGTGCGCAAAGCAAAAGGCATGTCGCAAGAGGTTTTAAGCGGCTTTGCGGGCATCGCGCGCACGCATTTGACGATGATCGAGTGCGGGACAAAGCAGGCGAATTTCTCGACGATATGCAAGATTGCGGAAGCGTTTGATATGCGCCCCAGCGAGCTTGTCCGCAAAATGGAAGAAGCGGAAGAAAAGCGGGATAAATAGACCCGCAGAAAAAATTTTTCTTCTAAAAAGCAAAAAAATCGGCTTATATACTGGGCTCTTGTATAAAACAGAAAGAAACCGTAACTATTTCTTAAATTCTTTGGTTGACATATGCAAGGAAAAGAGATAAAATTGTACATGGAGTGTTTTACACTTTTTAAGTCAGCCGTGTTCCGAGCAGTTTATGCGGCTGCTTTTTGTGTGAGCCTTCACAGGGAATAACGCACCCTGCATAACCTAATTTAGTAATTGAATATCGAAAACCTTAGCGAAGGAGGTGCCCAATGCCACAAGTACCAATTTGGGTTTGTGTTCTGATCGCAGTGTTGGCAGCCGCCGTGTGCGGTGCTGTCGCTTTCTTTGCGGGTGTGAATCATCGAAAAAGAGAAGCGGAAGCTGCCATCGGTTCGGCAGAAGACGAAGCCAAGCGGATCATCAGCAACGCGATCAAAACGGCTGCCGCAAAGAAAAAGGAAGCCGTGCTCGAGGGCAAGGACGAAATTCATCGTTTGCGCAACGAGTCCGAACGCGAGATGAATGACCGCAGAAAAGAAATTCAGCGTCAGGAGCGCCGCGTTTCCCAGAAGGAAGAATCTTTGGATAAAAAGATGGAAAATCTGGAATCCAAAGAAAACGCGGTCGAAAATAAGATGCGCAAGGCGGAGGAACGCCTGAAAGAGGCAGAATCCGTTAAGAAAAGTCAGATCGACATGTTGGAGAGGATCTCTTCCTTTACCGTGGACCAGGCAAAAGAGTATTTGCTCAAGTTACTTGAGGATGATCTTGTGCATGAAAAGGCCATTAAAGTAATGGAGTATGAACAGCAGACGAAGGAAGAATGCGACAAGCTGGCAAGAGAGATCATTTCGGTCGCCATTCAGCGCTGCGCGGCGGATCACGTATCCGAAGCCGCCATCAGCGTCGTTCCGCTGCCCAACGATGAAATGAAGGGCAGAATCATCGGCCGCGAAGGCCGTAACATCCGCGCCATTGAACAGCTTACCGGCGTGGATCTCATCATCGATGACACACCTGAAGCCATTACGCTTTCGAGCTTTGAGCCCGTAAGACGTGAAGTGGCAAGAATCGCCCTTGAAAAGCTGATCTCGGATGGCAGAATCCACCCGACCAGAATTGAGGAGACGATTGAGAAAGCCCGCCGCGAAGTGGATGCGACCATTAAAGCCGAGGGCGAACGCGCCGTGCTTGCTGCCGGCGTAAACGGCATTCACCATGAGCTTGTTAAGCTGCTTGGTCGGCTGCGTTACCGCACCAGCTATGGACAGAATGTCCTCAACCACTCTCTGGAAGTTTCTTACCTTGCCGGTATGATGGCTTCCGAACTGGGCCTTGACCCCACCATTGCAAGAAGAGCAGGTTTGCTGCATGATATCGGCAAAGCGCTCGACCACGAGATTGAAGGCTCCCATGTGGAGATCGGCGTGGATGTTGCAAGAAAGTACAAGGAAAGCGAAGCCGTTATCCACGCAATTGCCGCACACCACGGCGACATTGAAGCGAAAACGGTCATTGCCTGCCTGGTGCAGGCAGCCGATGCCATCTCGGCAGCACGCCCCGGCGCGCGCCGCGAGAACATCGAAAACTATATCAAACGTCTCGAAAAGCTCGAGGCCGTGGCTGCATCGTTTGACGGTGTGGATCGCTGCTACGCCATTCAGGCTGGCCGCGAGATCCGCGTCATGGTAAAGCCCGAAGTGATCAACGATGAGAAAATGACGCTGCTCGCCCGCGACATCTGCAAGAAGATTGAGGAAGACCTCGAATATCCGGGTCAGATTAAGGTCAACATGATCCGTGAAAGCAGAGCGGTCGATTTCGCGAAATAACATAGTTCGTCACAACGCTCAACCGAATCACAAGCAAAGCCCTCCGGGAGGAATCTCGGAGGGCTTTTGTTATGTAAAACCGCGCGTCGGTGGGTTCTCCCCCGCCTCGGCACGCGATTTTGCTGTAAAAAAAGCAACACCTCTTACCCTGCCGACAAGATCAAGCATAAACGCTCGGATTTTCGGTGCTACGGTCAAAAGGTGTTGCTTTGCAAAATACAATTTTAATTATGTACTGAAATTTGTGTTAGCTTTGACAAGCGGATCACACAAAACATGTGTAAAAAGTTCACATTTTGTCGATTAAGACGCATTGTCCATCTGCAAACACAGTTTATCGGAAATCATGGCGATGAACTCGCTGTTCGTGGGCTTGCCCCGCGTATTGTGAATGGTGTAACCGAAATACGAATTCAACACATCCACATCACCGCGATCCCAAGCGACTTCGATCGCATGGCGAATGGCGCGTTCCACACGGGAGCTCGTGGTCTCGTACTGCTTTGCCACACTCGGATACAGCTGTTTTGTCACCGCATTGATAATCTCCGGGTCTTCGATGGCCATAATGATGGAATCCCGAAGATAGTGGTATCCCTTAATGTGGGCCGGCACGCCGATCTGGTGCAGAATCTCCGTAACCTGAATGCGCAGGTCGCTGCGACTGGTGCCGTTTGACGGATGCTGTGCCGCACCGGCCAACGTAAAGATACGGTCGATGATCTCGGTTTTGCTGAACGGCTGGATGGCGTAATAATCTGCGCCGGCCTCCATGATCTGCCGCTCCAAAGCGTTTGAGGAATACGCTGCCGTGATGATGAAAACCGGCTTTGGCAGTCCCTCGGCCTTCACAGCGTGCATAACGCCCAGCGCATCCACGCCCGCCATAAAGAGATCCATTACAACCACATCCGGTTTTTCATCCCGTATTTTGGTCAGTAGCGCTGTTCCGTTCCTGTTTACGGTCACAACCTGTGCACCCCGCGAAGCCAATGCGTCGGTGTTTTCACGGCTCCATTCGCCGTCATCCGCACAAATGATGACCTTTATTTGCTTTTCCATGGCTTACCTCCTGCGTGATTTAAATTGTGAACAAATTTTACCATATCATACACGCTATTTCAAGAGGGTAAATGAAATTTCTTTAATTTATTTGTTTTCTAATAAAAAAATGCATCTTGATTTTGTTAGCTTTCATCACGCTTTCGGTTGATACACTTCTTATTTCGACAAAAATCAGCAGATAATCAAACATTTTTATTACAGCCAATATCTCGGCGAGTTTCTTACCAAAAAGATGTATGAAACAGAACGAAAACCGATTCTGTAAGATTGTGTCATACCTTCTGTGAGAAATATGACAATGCGGCGCGAAAAAGGGACGCGTGCGCCGCAGCCCACCGTCCCTCTCGTCTTAATTTTCGTTCAGGTTTTCGAGCATCGTTTCGGCAAAAATACCATAGCCGCGTGTAGCATCATCTACGAAAACGTGCGTCACCGCACCGACCAGCTTACCGTCCTGCAAAATGGGGCAACCGCTCATGCCCTGCACAATGCCGCCGGTACGTGCAAGCAGCTCCGGGTCGGTCACGTGCAGCACAAGGGTACGTGTTTCCTGCTTGCCGTCTGTGCTGACGCGCTCAAGCTCCGCATCAAACAGCCGCATACCCTCATCGTCGATCGTGGCGGCAATCTGTACGGCACCTGTATGCACATTTCCGCGCGGCAGCACCTCTACGGTCTCGCCCTCGTGCGGTGCGGAGAGTTTGCCGTAAAGCCCAAGCTCCGTGTTCTGCGTCAGCGTGCCAAGGCTCTTGCCGCCCGTAAAATACCCGCGCAGGCGGCCCGGCCGACCGCTGCTGCCGCGCTCGATGCCGCAGACGGAAACGGCAGCCGGCTCGCCGCTGCGGATCTCCAAAACATTGCGCGTGTCGGCATCGCAAATGCCGTGGCCGAGCGCGCCGAACGCTTTGCCGTCTTCGGTGTAAAACGTCACGGTACCGATGCCCGCAGCGCTGTCCCGCACCCACATGCCCGCTTTGTATGAGCCCTCGCACAAAACGGAAGTAACCTGCGCCGTGAACGTTTCCGTGCCGCGCCGCAGCGTGAGCGTGTTCGTTTCGTTTTCGGAAAGCACAGCGGAAAGCGCAGCGTTCGTCTCTACGTTATTGCCGTTTACGGAAAGGATATAATCGCCGGGCTGAATGCCGGCTTCGCTTGCAGGGCATTTTAAGCCACCGTCTGCATAAATTTCCGAAAGTGCGGCAACAATAACGCCGTCCGAAAAAAGTTTTATGCCGAAAACATCGCCGCCAAGCTGCACGGTGCGCACCGTTTCTGTCTTTGCCGTGATATGGGAAGCGGAAACGGCGTGCGCCGTTGCGTTTTCCGGCAGCGGCAGGCCGATGAGCCCGCACACGGAAAGCATCAGTAAAGCCGCTGTGCCCACGCTTGCCGCAAATGTGCGGATGCCCTCAAAAAGCGAGATGTCGCGTCGTTTTGGGGCGTGCGGTTGCGGTTCATTTTCAAAATTCAAGTCTTCTCATCTCCTTGCAGAAAAATTCAGAAAGCTCAAACGAGCCTTCTGTTTTTACTTTTCCACACGGAGAGAAAAGTATTTGCGGCAATTAAAAACACCTTTGCACAACGAAGGAAATCGTTACGCAAAGGCGATCGTTTTTGGTCTGCCGCACTGCCGGGCTCGCAGCACCCGGCAGAGGACAGTGGGGTAAAAAATAGGGGTAATATCGGAAGAAACGAACTGTTTCCGATTTTCGGTTCCGCGTAAACGCTGTGGGGAAGCAGCGCCCGGCTATCGACCCGGTGCGGAACGTTTTAAAGAAATGAAGGAAGTAAAAAATGAAGAAGTTTGTAACTCATTCGGCCCTCTCTTGTTCCTCCTGAGTACATTACGTAGTATAGAGGAAGAATATGAAAACGAAATTGATATTTCGTGAAAAAAGGAGGAAGTTTTTTTGAAAAACATGTGAACAAAAAAGGCCGCATACTCCACAAATTTTGATTGACTTTCGGCGGAAAAGCTGTTATACTTTGGATAGTGTAATAAACAATGTCAATGTCTCACAGGTTTTCTTTGTAAGTCATTCTTTGGGTGGTTTACAGGACCTGTGTTTTTTGTATGGCGTTTACGAACACAATCTTTATTTTTATATGGAGGTACCACAATGAACAACGGTACAGTCAAATGGTTTAACGCAGAAAAGGGCTACGGCTTCATTTCCAACGATGAGGGCGGCGAGGACGTATTCGTACATTTCTCCGCAATTCAGGGCGACGGCTTCAAGACGCTGAACGAAGGCCAGAAGGTCACCTTTGAGACCGAGACCGACCCGAAGAACGGCAAGCTCCGCGCAGCAAATGTCGTAAAGCTCTAATTGTAAATTAGAACAGCGAGATAAAAGGCACCTGTGATTGATTTCAGCGGTGCTTTTTTCTTTTGCATAAGCTTCGCTTTTCGGCGCACAATACTGTGGGAAGGAAGGGATGCCAAATGCAAAAGAAAAGCGAAAAGAAGTTCATCCACGGCGAGCATGTGACGATTTACCCTAATGCGCCGGAGAACGTCGCAAGCGCCACGGAGTGCACCGGCCTCATGCCCACGCCGCCGCAAAACGACGCGGAGTTTACGTCGTACCAAGACCTGCACAGCATGGAGATCCCCAAAAAGCTCCCCGGCAAGCGGAACTTCGAGCTTGGCGTGTACGACGATAAGCCGGAAGATATTCAGTTATAAAAAGTCAGCCTCATCGGTCGGATTCGGCGCGATGAGGCTGGTTACTTTTTAGCTTTATATTCGCTTGTTTTACTCTTCCAGCTGTGCGGTATAAAGCTGGTAGTAGTGGCCCTTCTGTTCCATGAGCTCGTCGTGGCTGCCGCTTTCGGCAATGCCCTTATTCGAGATGTACAGGATGCGGTCACAATTTTTGATGGTGGACAGGCGGTGCGCGATGATGAAGCTTGTTCTGCCCTTTAAAAGCGCCTGCAGGCCTTCCTGCAAAAGGCGCTCGGTCTTCGCATCAATGGAGGACGTGGCTTCGTCCAGCACGAGAATCTTCGGGTCGGAAAGCAGCGTTCTTGCAAACGCAATAAGCTGCTTTTGGCCCTGCGAGAGGCGCGAGCCGCGCTCGTTTACCTGCGTATAGTAGCCATCCGGCATTTCGCTGATGAACTCATGCGCACGCACGGTCTTTGCAGCGGCGATGATCTCCTCATCCGTGGCGTCCAGGCGACCGTAGCGGATGTTATCCATGATGGTGCCGGAGAAAATGAAGCTATCCTGCAGCATGATGCCCATTTGCGCGCGCAGCGAGTGCAGCGTTACCTTGGAGATATCGTGCCCGTCGACGAGCACCCGGCCGGAATTGATGTTGTAGAAACGCGAGATGAGGTTGACGACCGTCGTTTTGCCGGCACCCGTGGGACCGACAAGCGCGATGGACTCGCCCGCTTTCACATCGAGATTGAAGTGCTCCAGAACGTTGATGGAGCCGTCGTAGGAGAATGTCACGTCGTCGAACGTCACGTCGCCCTTAATCGGCGGCAGCTCCGTTGCGTCCGGCGCGTCATCGACAAGCACAGGCTCATCGATCATCTCGAAGATACGCTCCAGATACGCCACGGCGTTGATGAACGTATTGTAGAGGTTGGAAAGCTGCAAAATCGGCTGCCAGAAGCGCCACGCATACGCGGAAATGGCGATGAGCGTACCGATTTGCACGGCGGGACCCAAAAGCGAGAAGCCCACAAGGTACATAGCGCCAACGACCCATGTGGAGATGTTGTTGACGGAAAACCACACGAGGTTCGAGGTGTACTGCGCCTTCATCCAGCTTTTGTACATTTTGGTGTTAAGCTTGTTGTAGATCTTCGCATTTTCCTCTTCACGCGTGAACGCCTGCGTGATCTTCATACCGTCAAGGCTCTCGTGCAGGTAGGCGTTGAGGTTGGAGCTCTTATTGGAGACATCCTGCCAAGCGCGGCGCTGTGCGGGCTTGATGACGAGCACGATGATGAGGAACAGCGGAATGCCCGCCATGACGACGAGCGAGAGCCTGACATCACACATGAACATGAACACGGCGATGAGAATGAGGTTGAAAATTTCGAGAATGAAATTGATGATGCCGTTGGAGAGCGCATCGGAAACAGAGTTCACGTAGTTGATGACACGCGTCAGAATTTTGCCGTGCGGGCGGTCGTCGTAGAACTGGAACGAAAGCCGCTGCAAATGCTCAAAGAGATCTTTGCGGATGTCGTAGATGATGGCCTGCCCCACCACCGTCATGTAGCGTGAGCGCTTGACGGAAAAGAAAATGGAAAGCAGAATGGATAAGAGCATGATGCCTGCCAGAATGAACAGCATTTTATAATCGCGGTTCGGCACGGCGACGTTCAGGGCGGTCTCGATGAGCTTAGGGCCTACAAGCGCGCACGCGGCGGAAATGGCGGAGAAAACGAGCGATAAGATCATTTTCTGTTTGTGCCGCTTGATATACACGCCTGCACGCAGCAAGTGTTTGATATTAAATGGGGTTTCCAGCGTTTCGTCAACGTCAAAACGATTTCTTGCCATTACGCAGCACCCCCTTTCTTTTCACCGGCAATGCCGTTTTGCAGCTCATAAACCTCGCGGTAATAGCCCGGGCGGGAAATGAGCTCCTCGTGCGTGCCGACATCCACAACGCGGCCCTTATCAAGGATCACGATGCGGTCTGCGCGCTTCGTGGTGGAAATACGCTGCGCGACAATGATCTTCGTACAGTCGAAATCAAGGTGCGCAAGCTGGTCTTGAATATATTTTTCGGTCTCCATATCCACGGCGGAGGTGGTGTCGTCCAGAATGAGAATAGACGGCTTAACGGCAAGGGCACGCGCCAGCGCGATACGCTGCTTCTGACCGCCGGACAGGCCGGTGCCGCGCTCGCCGATGACCGTGTCAAAGCCTTCGGGCAGCTTATCGACGAAATCGACGCAGGCGATCTTTGCGAAGCGCTTCACATCGTCCTCGGACATTTCGGGGTCGCCGTAGGCAATGTTGCCGTCTACGGTATCGGAGAACAGGAACACGTCCTGCGTGGCGATACCGACGGAGCCGCGCAGCTTTTTGAGATCATACATACCGACAGGCGTGCCGTCCACGGAGACGGTACCGCCGGACACATCCGAAAAGCGCGGGATAAGGCTGATAAGCGACGTTTTGCCGCAGCCGGTTGGTCCCATGATGGCGATGGTCTCGCCGGGTTTGATGTCAAGATTGATGTCGTGCAGAACCTCTGTGCCGTTGCGCTTTAAGGTTACGTGGTCAAACTTCACGGCGCCCTGCACGCGGCCTTCCTTCTTCACGGCATCCTGGCGCGTGACGATGGTGGAGCGCGCGTAGTAGAGCTCGACAATCTTCGACGCAGAGGCAAAGAAACGCTGCAGGTCGTTGATGAGCATGCCGAGCGTGCTCATCGGGTTCGTCAGCGTCCAGCACAGCGAGTTAAAGAGTGCAAACGTGCCGATTGAAATGCGGCCCATGATGAGGAACGAGCCGCCGACGAGCAGAACGGCGATGGAAAGCGACTGCGAAAAGCCGTCGATATACGGCGAGAATTTGAACCACAGCAGCGACGCTTTGAGGTTCGCTTTGCGGTAATCCTCGTTTTTCTTATCAAACTGCTCGATCTCGTAGTCTTCGCGAGCAAAGGCTTTAACGACACGGTTGCCGGCGATGTTCTCCTGCGCGGCGGTGTTCATGCGCGAAAGGCGCTCGCGCAGGTCGACATACAGCGGATGCACCTGCTTTGCGAAAACCTTCGTCAGGATGAAAATAATCGGCGTTACGGCCAGCATGGCAAGCGCGAACAGCCAGTCCACACAAAGAAAGGTGATGGATGTGGTGAGAAACAGCACTACGCAGTCTATGATCATGCGGATGACATAGCACGTAGTGTGGCGCACCATGTCAAGGTCGCCGGTCAGGCGGGTCATCAGATCGCCGGTGCGGTTCTTTGAGAAGAATGAGCTATCCTGCGCCTGCATGTTTGCGTACAGATCGCGGCGCAGCTTAAAGAGCAGCTTCTGCGAGCACGTCTCGTACGTCATGACCGAAAGATAGTTAAAGCACATTCTGAACATCGTGAAACCGATCAGAATGGAGACGAGCACAACGAGCCGATGCCAAAGCTCCGGCGTAGTGCCCTGCCCCTCTTTTACCGGCGTAAATACGGTGTCCATGATCTGCGCGGTCAAAACCGAGTTGACCAGCGCCATCATAGAAAGAACCGCAGTAGAGCACAGCGCGAAAACATATCGCTTTCGGCAGCCTTCCAGGTTTTTCCAAACCCATTTCAGCTGAAACATAGCGTTCCCTTTCCTTTCAATGCATATCCTGCTTTCTTTGTACCCTTGGTACAGTCCGCACCATACGTGCGGTTTCCTCCTCAGGCGCATGGAATATTTACACAGAAACACTTCATACGCTTGTTTAAACTATTATAACTGTATTCTGTTAAAATGGAACCCTTTTTCGCGATTTTCTCTCCGTGATAACAAACAAACTTTGGTTGAGATTTTTAGGCAATAAAACAACCCCGCAAATCGGACTTTTCATCCGTTTGCGGGGCATGCTCTATATGCTTTTATTATATATAGTATACGTACTTTTGTAATTTAGATTTCAAAGACCGTGTAGGCGTACTCGGCTTCTTCGCCGGGCTGCAAAGTGCGCATGCCGTGCTTCTTTTCAAACACGTCGTCCTCCTGTACGGCGGTGGCGCAGCCGGTCCACGGCTCCAGCGCAACATACGGGCCGTCGTTTGCGGCAGACCAGATACCGAGCATCGGGAAGCCGGAAAACTCCATCATCACACCGCGGCCAGACTGGCGGCTTTTGAGTGAAACGCAGGTGGAGTTGAGGTTCTCGAACACGAGCGCGTCCCTATAGAACAGGCTGTGCTGCAGCGGGATGGTATCCGTATCGTCAAGCTCGAAGTTCGTCTTCTCAAAATCGATCAGGCAGCTTTCCATATCGAGCGTCGGGCATTTCTGCTCTTCCTTTTCCTCGAACACGATGTCGTAATCTTCAAAAACTTCATCGGACTGAATCGGGATATTAAAGCCCGGGTGACCGCCGATGCAGAACGGCATGGGCTTCGTATCGGCATTTTTAACGGTAAATTTCGTCGTGATGCTGCTGCCGGTGAGGTAATAGGAGACCGTCAGCACAAAATCGAACGGGTACTGCTTTTTCGTCTCCTCGTTCGCCGTAAGCTGCAGGGTGACGTAGTCCTCTCCCTGCTCTGTGACGGTGAATTCCTCGTGACGCGCGACGCCGTGGCGCTTCATCTCATACCACTCGCCGTTGATGCATGTGCGGTTATCGCGCAGCGCGCCGACGATAGGAAACAAAACCGGCGCGTGGCCGCCCCAATATGTTTTATCGCCCTGCCAAATGTGCTCAAAGCCGTCATCGCCCATAAAGGAGACGAGCTCGGCGCCGAGCGTATCAATGGCAGCAGATTCGTTTTCGTTTTTTATGTGGATCAGCATAATTCGTCCTTTCAAATCGCGGCGCTTTTGCGCCCTGTCTTTTTGCATGCACATAACCTGATTTTCAATCAACAGTATTATAACAAACAAAACCGCTTGAAGCAAGAGCGAAAGCCTGCTATAATTGAGAAAACACCGAAGAAATCTCCCGTTTTATCGGTCAAAATCCACCAACCGGAAAGGAATTTACAATATGAGAGCAGTTATTCAGCGTATAAACGGTGCAGAGATCACCATAAACGGCGGCGAGACTCGCAAAGTCGGCGAGGGCCTCGTTGTCTTCGTCTGCGCCATGGAGGGTGACACGGACGCGCAGGCGGATTTTCTCGTGCAGAAGGTGTGCGGCCTGCGCGTATTTAAGGACGAAAACGACAAGATGAACCGCTCACTCGAAGACATCAAGGGCGATATGCTCATTGTCTCGAACATCACGCTGAGCGCCGATATGAAGCACGGCCGCCGCCCGGATTTCAGCCGTTCCGCTTCCCCGAGTGAAGCTTTGAGATTATATAACTACTTTGTGGAACAGGTGAAAAACCAGCCTATCGGCAAAGTATGCACGGGTGAATTCGGCGCGCACATGCACGTAAGTGTGGAAAACGACGGCCCCGTGAACATCATCATCGACACGGAACGCATCGGAAAGTGACGGTGTGCCTATGACGCGATTTTTAACGCTGTTTGACACGGTTGTCACCGACCCGCTTGAAGACATTCCCACCGTGAACGAGCTTGAAAAATGGCTGAAAAACGTCGGCGAACAGGCGTTTTACTTTCTCATTCGCTTAGCCGCCGCCGGGCTGCTTTTGTTTATCGGCAGCAAGCTCATCAAATTTTTGATGAACCGCTTCAAGCGCTCGAAACTATATCAAAAGATGGACCCGGGGCTCGCTTCGTTCATGGCGAGCGGCAGCCGCATCGTGCTGTATATCATCCTCATTTTGATGTGCTTCGGCGTTCTTGGCATCGAGACCGCCTCGTTCCTCGCACTGTTCACCTCGGGCGGCGTTGCCATCGGCCTTGCGTTTCAGGGCGCCGTGACGAACCTTGCGGGCGGCGTGATGATTTTGCTTTTTCACCCGTTCCGCGTGGGCGATTACATTGAAACGACGGAAATTGCCGGCACGGTGAACGCCATCAGCGTTTTATACACCGTGGTGCTGACGCCGGACAACAAGCGCGTGACCGTGCCGAACGGCTCGCTGACGAACGCCGCCATCACGAATTACAGCGCGGAGGGACAGCGCCGTGTGGAGCTGACATTCTCCGTCTCCTACGATTGTGACATTGACAAGGTGAAGCAAATTTTGCTTTCCGTTGCCGAAAGCGACCCGAAATCGCTGAAGGACCCCGCCCCGCTGGCGCGCATGAAAACGCAGAGCGCGAGCTCGCTCGATTTCGTCCTGCGCGTTTGGTGCGCCCCGGAAAATTACTGGGACCTCTATTTTGACCTCAACGAAAACGTGAAAAAGGCGCTGGATGAAGCCGGCATGGAGATTCCGTTCCCGCAGATGGACGTGCACATGCGGTAAAGCACGCACGAAAATACGAATATTCCCGCAGCAGCGCCGTGAAACTTCCGTTTTCGGCGCTGAAATTCTCGTGGACTTTTCCAAACAGAACCCCCGAAGGAAGATTTTTCCGGTCTTCCTTCGGGGGTTCTGTATTATTCAATCTCTATATTTTTGATGCCGTATTCAAGTATCACGTTGATAAGCTCATTGCGCGAATAGTTGCTTTCGCTCGCGATTTTGTCAAGACTTTGCAAAATATCTTCCCGAATACGCACGGAAATGATTCTGTTCCCGTCCTCTCCGCGCTTTTTAATCTTCAAAGGTTCATTTTTCACAAATTCCACCTCACAATCTATACTAATTATAGATTGACAGCCGAATTATAGTATGCTACAATTAGATTCGTAATATGATATTTATTTGTATTACAATAAAATATTTTTGAGAGGTAGTATTTATGAGAAAAACCTTATCTGCTATTTTAGCAGTGCTGCTCGCGGCATTGCTGTGTGCGTGCGGCAACACTGCTCCAGCTTCAAAATCTGAAAGCTCTGTATCAACCATAACAAGTTCTGCTGCAAGCGAAGGAGTATCTAACCCGACAGATGAAGAGGCTCATGAAAACGGTTACCCGAAAATCGAAGAACTCGTCTGGAGTTTCAGAAACACTGTTAAATACGATGAACCCGTAGCTGTATTTGATTATACAAATAATTCAGATTACACCATTGTTATGCTTGAGTTATATTTCAAAATGAAAGAAGGCGTTACCTCCAAACAATTGCAACTTATTGACCCATTTACGGATGAACTTATTCCTGATGACAAAATTCCAGATATGGAGCCTTATGTATATGATTGGATTGTTAGTGATCCTGGTGAAACAGCTGAGGGCGCAGATTGTTACATGGATTATAACACTTATCCGACCAGCACAGATCAATGTGATTTGATGGAATTTTCGTCTGCAAATATTCATTTTATCGGAGAAGACGGCAAAATACACACAGTCTCCTATTCAGCTGAAAATTGTGGATATGCCCTTTCAGAAAACACAGAAGAACTCTATGTTTGGGTCGATAACGATTATACTAAAATGATTCCAAAGCCAAATACCCGCATTGCCTCTGCTGATCAGTTCGAAGAAGATTGCTTGGGTGTAAAAGCATATGATATGTCTCACGATGACTTTTTAGAATATATTGACTCCTGCGAACAAATGGATTTTCAAAACAAATACCCGAATGAAGACCTTGATTATTCTTATACAGGAACAAATGCAAATGGTTATGAGATTGATGTGCGGTATATAGACAATATGCACTACATTGAGATTACCCTGCAAAAAGAAGAACAATAAACACTGAAAAAGAGGGACAGAACATGAAAAGAACTTTTGGTATTGTAATTATCCTTTCTACGCTGTTTATTACAGCGCTTTCCGGATGCAACGAAATTTCCAGCACACCGCAGTTGGTATCTAAAGCTGAGGGTGTATTCTCCGAATCCCTCGCGCATGATGAATCCAGCGAAGCGAAAGAAGCGAAAACAGAATTCTACATTGGTGAAACCGCCGAACTGGACAAAGTTCAAACCACGCTCATTGATGTTACAGAAAGCACTGGCTCTGAATACAATCAGCCAAATGAAGGAAATGTATTTGTTCTTTGTGAATTCGAAATCTGCAATAATTCTGACACAGAAATCGCTGTATCTTCTATGCTCAGCTTCGAAGCCTATTGTGATGATTATACTTGCTCTGGCAGCTTTTCTGCGCTGCTCGAAAAAGGCGATAAAAACCAGTTAGATGGAACTGTCGCAGCTGGCAAAAAGTTCAAAGGTGTAGTTGGATATGAAGTACCCGAAGATTGGAAAGAATTAGAAATCCGATATACTCCGGATTATTGGAATGGGAACGACATTGTCTTTATAGCCAACAAATAAACCAAATCGCATATCACATATACATAAGTAAAAAGAGGAGAAGGATCAAATCCCTCTCCTCTTCTTTTTTAGTTATTCAGCGGGGTAAAAAGCATCTTTTCCGAGACCGCAGGTGGGGCAAACCCAATCTTCGGGGACATCTTCCCATGCCGTGCCGGGTGCAACGCCGTTTTCCGGATCGCCGAGTGCGGGGTCATAGACATAACCGCAGGGACACTCATATTTCATAAGACACACTCCTATTACTTGTCACCGAAATATCTCTTAAGGAGACCTGCGAACGCCTTGCCGTGGCGGGCTTCGTCACGGGCCATTTCATGGACGGTGTCGTGGATAGCGTCGAGATTTGCGGCCTTTGCGCGCTTTGCAAGGTCGAACTTACCGGCGGTTGCACCGTTCTCGGCTTCAACGCGCATCTCGAGGTTCTTCTTCGTGCTGTCCGTTACAACTTCGCCGAGCAACTCTGCGAACTTTGCAGCGTGCTCTGCTTCTTCGTAAGCGGCCTTCTCCCAGTAAAGGCCGATTTCCGGGTAGCCCTCGCGGTGTGCAACTCTTGCCATTGCGAGGTACATGCCGACCTCGCTGCACTCGCCCTGGAAGTTTGCGCGGAGATCAGCAAGGATATCCTCGCTGACGCCCTGTGCGACGCCGACAACGTGCTCAGCCGCCCAAGTCATGTTCTCTTCCTGCTTCGTGAACTTGGAAGCCGGTGCCTTACATACGGGGCAGAACTCCGGAGCTGCTTCGCCTTCAAAAACATAACCACATACGGTGCATACAAACTTTGCCATAATAAGATCCTCCTAAAAATTGATTTTAGTTTGCGGCTTTTAAGCCGTTTTATTTTTGCTTTTTTCTTTGCATTCGGCGCACACACCGCCGAACAGCAGGTCTTCTTTTGTGATTGTAAACCCGTGTTCCGCTTCCATGCGCTCGAGTGTTTCTGTGTCCACAAGCGGTTCAAAGATATCGAGCACGCGCCCGCAGCAGTCGCAGACGAAATGGCTGTGTGCCGAAGTATCGCCGTCGAAATGCTCCTGCCCGTTGATGACGCCGACGCTTCTCGCTTTGCCCTCTGCACAGAATTTTTTAAGATTGCGGTAAACTGTGCCGAGACTTAAATCGGGATATTCGGGCCGCAGCGCAGCGTAGAGCCACTCCGCAGTTGGGTGCACCGTTGTGGCACGCAGTGCGTTGTAGAGCGCCTCACGCTTTCGGCTGAACTTTTCCGGCATCGGCTTCACCTCCTTTAGGTTTGTGGGATTTCTTTCTCTCTCACTTGTTGGCACTATTATAGCACGTCTTTTTCGATTTGTAAATAGTAATAATTATCATTTTTATTATTATTTTGTAAACAAATTGTGAACAAGCCTATTGAAAAGCTGCCAAACCCCCGTTTGCTTGCTTTCCGAAAACAAGATGCAAAACGGCTCTGCATTTTACCCGCAAAGCCGTTTTCTTCGTTTCTATTTATTCTCCTTTGGTCTCATCGTTTTCCGGTGGAAACATTTTCATGAAGTTAAGTGCTGCGCCGACGAGGTGGTCGTTTTTCATCATTTCGGGAATATCCTGCGGCCGGAACCAGATCTGCGCAAACTTCTCTATGACGGGACGCACCATTTCTCTTTCCGCATCCGTATGCGGTGTGCCGATGCCGCCCGGGTTCATCATGTGTGCAATGAATGTCGCGGCACTCTGCACGCGCGCTTCACCCTCGGGGTTCCACCCGTCTTTTGTCATACAGTTCACACCTTGCTTTGCGGCAATTTCAATTTTCTTTTCCGCGCGGTGTTCAAAATCTGCGTAATCCCCCGCTTCGTTCCACGCGATTTCGGATACGGCATACAGGCGCGGGAACAGCAATTCTTCGAGGTGTTCCGGCGTTTCCACCTGCTCCGACCACAATGCCGCTTCGTAACCGAGCATATTCGGACTGTCTGCGTAGCTCTTGCCCATGACGACCGGCTGATAATGGTAGACCTTATTCAACGAATTGATGCCATGCGGATAATCGAAATACAAAGCGGACATATTGGAGAAGATCACCTTTCCGCCACGCTCGATAAATGCCGGCACCGGCGCTTCATGCTGCGCCGTCCAATACTGTATGATGTTTCCGGTATCGACATCTTTGGATTCCAGAACATCGTTCCAGCAGACGGCGCGCTTGCCGTGCTTTTTGAGGATAGCGACGACGCGCTTCGTGAAGTAGCCCTGCAGATCTTCATAATCGGTAAGGCCAAGCGCTTCCATGCGTGCCTTGCAGTGCGGGCATTTTTTCCATTCGGTCTTCGGCGCTTCGTCACCGCCGATGTGGAAGCGGTCGTCCGGGAACAGTGCGCAGACTTCTGTCAGAAGCTTTTCGATAAACTCGAATGTTTCGTCCTTACCGGGGCAGAGAATTTTCTCAAAAATGCCGCCAAACTGGCACAGCTCCGTTTTTTCGCCAAAGCAGCTCAAATGCGGATATGCCGCAATCATCGATCTGGTGTGGCCCGGCATATCGATTTCCGGGATGATCTCCATGCCGCGCACGCGGGCATATTCGATAACGCTTCTGATCTCCTCCTGCGTGTAATACGTGCCGGTCGTTTCGTGCAGCAGCGGCAGCGTTTTGCACTCGATGCGCCAGCCCTGGTCATCTACAAGATGCCAGTGCAGAACATTCAGCTTCACACGCGTCATCTGGTCGATGACCTTTTTCACTTCGTCCGCCGTAAAGAAATGACGGGAGCAGTCAAGCGACAGGCCGCGATGACCGTAGTGCGGTGCGTCTTCAATGGTGACGATTGGCAGCGCTTCGCCCTCTGCTGTGAGCTCCGTGACAGTCGTCAGTGCCCACACGGCGCCGCTTTCGTCCGCCGCTTCCACGGTGATGCCGTCCTTTGTGACGGTCAGCTTGTAGCCCTCTTTTGCGATATCGGCCTTTTTCAGCGTGATAAACCCGTTTTCGGCGATCTCCACGTGGCCGTCCAGTCTTGCAGCAAATGCCTCAAGGCACCACGGTGCAAAATCACCGAGCGAAACGGTGACGGTCTCCGGCAGCTTCACACTGCCCTCCTGCATGTGCACCGATCCGCGCGGCGCGGGAATAAGATTCAACATAAGCAAGATTCCTTTCTTCGGGCAAACGAATAACACGCTTGTCCTTTTACAACTTCTCCTCGGCTGCAACCGAACCGCAGCCTTTTTGTTCTATTAAGAACATTATACCGCAATTTGATTCTTTTGCAAGAAAATCGTGCTATATTTCTATATAATTTTCAAAATTTTAATAATTATAAGTAGATATGACAAAGCAGAATTTTGAATCTCCGTCTGGACTTGTCGAAATAGATATGGTATACTTCAAGCGAAAAGTTTTTGCATGACGGAGGAGCAAACATGGGCAGACTGATCTTAATTACGAATGACGATGGCATTGACGCAGGCGGCATTCGCCAGCTGGCAGAGACAGCAAAAGCATTCGGCGAGGTATATGTTGTCGCGCCGGAAAGCCAGCGCAGCGGCAAATCGCACAGCGTAACGTATTTAGAGCCGCTTTACGTGCGCGAGCATCCGGGTTACATGGACGGCGTAAAGGCATACGAATGCAGCGGCGTGCCGGTGGACTGTGTGCGCGTGGGCATCCATCTGCTCGGTCGCAAGCCCGACGTTGTGCTTTCCGGCATCAATAGCGGCTACAATATTTCCGGCGATATTCAGTATTCCGGCACGGCGGGCGCCGCGCTGGAGGCCGCTTTCTGGGGAATCCACGCCATCGCGCTTTCCCAGGCCAACCTCGATTATCATCCCGTGACCGACCGCTACTTGCGTGCGCTCATCGGTGAATATATGGATAAACCTCTGCCGCAAAACACGGTTTGGAACATCAACTTCCCCGGCTGCGCACCGGAAGACTGCAAGGGTGTAAAGCACGGCTGCGCCGTTTCGCAGGATGATTTTTACACGGACAGCTTCACCTGCAAAACACTCGGGGACGGCACGGTGGAATACACGGTCGTGCCCGGCAGAAACTGGCACGGCAGCGAAGGCACCGACCTTGGCGCAGTGTGCGACAACTACGTCGCCGTCGGCACCGTGACAAATGTGCGATAATAAAAACATACAGATTTTGCACCTGCTTTTTGAAATCGCAAAAGCAGGTGCTTTTCTATTTTTAAAAACCGTGTTATACTGAAGAAAAGCAAAACATTGAAAGGAAACAGAACATGGTTATATTAGGTGTAGACCTCGGCAAAGCGCGTACGGGCGTTGCCGTATGCGATAAAAGCGAGCTGCTCGCAAGTCCCGTAGAGGTCGTGAACGAGCACAACCGCGAGCGCCTTTTGGAGCGTGTAGCGCAGCTTGCCAAAGCGCGCCGCGCCGAGCAGATCGTTGTCGGTCTGCCGCGCAACATGGATGGCAGCGAGGGCGAAAGCGCGCAGAACGCGCGCGCTTTCGGTGCGGAGCTTGCGGAAAAGACCGGACTGCCCGTTGATTTCTCCGACGAACGCGGCACGACTATCACGGCACACGGCTTTTTAAATGAAACAAATACGCGCGGTAAGCGCCGCAAAGCAACCGTGGACGCCGTGGCGGCGACGATCATTTTGCAGGATTATCTCGATTATCGGCGAAACCGCAAAGGGTAATTTACACAAAAAACGCATAGACAAATCCGCTTCGCCTGTGCTATAATAACGATGTGCCGCGCAGAAATGCGTTTTTAAGGCACGGAAAGGAAAGATAACTATGGGTTACAAAATCATCACCGATTCCACCATCGATATGGATCATAAAATGATCGAAGAGTTAGGCCTCACAGTGGTGCCGCTCCGCTTTACAATCGACGGTAAAACATATAATGACAAGGCAGATCTTTCGGATATGCCGACGGAAACTTTCTACGCAAAGCTGCGCGAGGGCAAAATGTCCACCACATCGCAGATCAATGCCGACGAATTCACACGGGTCTTTGAGCCAGTTCTGCAAGGCGGCGAAGACGTTCTGTACATTGCGTTTTCCAGCGGTTTATCCGGCACCTGCCAAAGCGCCTTCATCGCGCGCGATGAATTGAAAGAAAAATATCCCGAGCGCAAAATTTATGTGTTCGATTCGCTCTGCGCGTCCCTCGGCGAAGGTTTGCTCGTATACCATGCAGCCATGCTGAAGCGCGCCGGCACGGACATTGATTCGCTGTATAAGTGGCTCGGTGAAAACGTTTTGAAGCTCTGCCACTGGTTCACGGTGGACGACCTCAACCACTTAAAGCGCGGCGGCCGCGTTTCCGCCACAGCAGCGCTCGTCGGCACTTTGCTCGGCGTAAAACCCGTTTTGCATGTGGATGACGAGGGCCACCTCATCCCGGTCAGCAAGGTGCGCGGCAGACGGCAGTCCCTTGATGCGCTTGTGCAGAAAATGGAAGAGACCGCCATTCAGCCCGCAGACCAGACCGTGTTCATCAGCCACGGCGATTGCCTGGCAGACGCCGAATACGTCGCAAACCGCGTGCGCGAAAAATTCGGTGTGAAGAACATTTATATCAACTTCATCGGTCCTGTCATCGGCGCACACTCCGGCCCCGGCACCGTAGCGCTGTTCTTCATCGGCGAGCACAGATAAAGGAGCATATACTATGTTAAACGGCAACACGATAGAGCTCGGCGTATGCTACTACCCGGAGCACTGGGATACTTCATTCTGGAAAGAGGATATGCTGCGCATGAAATCCTACGGCATCGGTGTCATCCGCGTGGCGGAATTTGCGTGGAACCTCTTCGAGCCGGAGGAAGGGCGCTTTGACGACAGCTTTTGGGACCGCTTTTTAAATGTGGCAAAGGACTGCGGGATGCAGGTCATCTTCTGCACGCCCACCGCGACCCCGCCCGCCTGGCTGACGGAAAAATACCCGGAAGTATTAAACTGTGATATTTACGGCCACCCGGTCTACCACGGTATGCGCAAGCACCACAACATGACATCCCCCGTGTACCTCGATTTTGTAAAGAAGATCGTTGAGCATATTGCGGCGCATTACAGCGCACATCCTGCGATCATCGGCTGGCAGATCGACAATGAAGTCAACTGCGAAACAAACAGCTACCACGCGCCGAGCGACCACGAGGCGTTCAGAAAGTACCTTAAAGAGAAATACGGCACGCTCGAAAACCTGAACCGCGCCATGGGCACGACATTCTGGAACCAGACCTACACGGACTGGGAGCAGGTTCACCTTTCGCGCTACACGCTCGCAAACTCCAACAATCCGCACATGATGTTGGAGGAAAAGCGTTTCATTTCCGAAGCGGCCATAAACTATATCGGCATACAGGCGGATATTATCCGGAAATATCGCCGTTCGGAGCAGTTCATCACGACAAACGGGCTTTTCGGCGTGCTCGATAACCACAAGCTTGTCAAGGAAAAGCTTGACTTCATGACGTATGACAGCTACCCGAACTTCGCGTTTGCGATGGAGGGCAGTAAGCTCTCTCCGCGCTCCCTGCGCGACCGCGAAACATCATTTAACCTTGCAAAAACGCGAAGCGTCTCAAACCGCTTCGGCATCATGGAGCAGCAATCCGGCCCCGGCGGTTGGAACACCCGCCTTCTGCAGCCCGCGCCGAAGCCGGGTCAGTTAAGGCTGTGGACTTTCCAGTCCATCGCGCACGGTGCAGATTTTGTCAGCTACTTCCGCTGGCGTACCTGCACATTCGGCACAGAAATGTACTGGCACGGATTATTGAACTATGATAATTTCCCGAACCGCCGCACGGAAGAGCTTTTGCGCGTAAGCGAGGATATTCAGAAGATTCAGCGCATCGCAGGCACAAAGCATACGGCAAAGTTCGCAATCCTCTGCGACTACGACAATGAGTGGGACGGCATGGAGGACAAATGGCACGGACCCTTGAACCGGGAGAGCACCGACGGGTGGTTCAAAGCCTTGCAGCGCGCGCACATCCCGTTCGAGTTCGTCAACATCAACGACGAGGGCACATCCCGGCCGCTTGGGAACTTCACGGCTGCTGTGTACCCGCACCCAACCATCATGACGCCCGCCCGCGCGGAAATATTACGCGCTTACGCCGAAAACGGCGGCACTCTTTTCTTCGGCTGCCGCTCCGGCTATAAAGATATTGACGGGCAGTGCCCCATGATGCCGATGCCGGGACTCTTAGCGCCGCTGACCGGCTGCACCGTGGAGGATTTCACGTTCATCGGCCCGGCGGACGAAAAGGAATACATGACGCTCGGCGAAAAGAAAATCCCCGCGCCGACGTTTAACGATATTCTGCGCCCGGATTTTGAAAGCTGCGAGGTGTTGGCGACATATGACGGTAACTATTACAACGGCAAGCCCGCGCTGACCAAAAACACCGTCGGCAAAGGCACGGTCTACGCCTGCGGCTCCGTTTTTGCGGAGGAGACCGCTGCGGCGCTCTTGGAGCTGCTGCCGAAAGCAGAGCTTTGCCCTGTGACGGGCTGGCTGGAGCTGCCCGAGGAGATCGAGCTCACGGTGCGTACAAACGAGAAAAACGGCCGCAGCTACGCGTTTTTGCTGAACTACACCGCACAGCCGCAAACCGTCACCGTGCAAAAGCCGACAAAGGAGCTGCTTACACGCGAAACGCTCGACGGCACATATACCATGGAGCCTTACGGCGTGCTTGTGCTCGATAAACCACAATAAACGACAAAGGCCGTTACGATAAACATTTTGGGAGGAATTCATATGAAAGAGGAAGAAAAAATCTTTGCCGGGAAGTTTTTCTGCCCCGGTCACCCGGACTTGAAAGCCATCAAGCTGCGCTGCCACAACCTTTGCAGCGCCTATAATGCAACGCTCGAAGACGAAACCGAAAAGCGTAATGCAATCGTGCACCAGATCTTCGGTGATTTCGGCGAGGGCTCGTTTGTGCAGGGGCCGATCCAGATCCACTATGGCACGCACACGCACATCGGCAAGAGCTTTTTCGGCAACTTCAACCTGACCATTCAGGATGACGCGCCCGTGACCATCGGTGACCGCTGCAACTTCGGCCCGAACGTGACTATCGTCACGCCGATGCACCCGATCATCGCAGAGGAACGCCGCGTGCTGAAAACAAAGGACGGCCGTGAAATTCGCGTTTGCTACGCAAAACCCGTCACCATCGGCAACGATTGCTGGTTCGGCGCAAACGTCGTCGTATGCCCGGGCGTAACCATCGGCGATAACTGTGTCATCGGTGCAGGCAGCGTGGTAACGAAGGACATTCCGTCAAACAGCGTGGCCGTCGGCAACCCCTGCCGTGTACAGCGCACCATTACGGAAGCAGACAGCATGAAATATCATCCGGAACGCTTCGGCGAAGATGAATTCGTGTTTGACGAATAAACTGAGCTTATAATACGCAAAAACAGCTCCGAGCTTTTCGCCCGGAGCTGTTCTCAATTCATCTTAATTCGAATTAGAAGTAAACGACCTGATTCTTCTCTGCGCTCTCAAAGATCGCTTCCATCAGCTTCATCAGCTGGCGCTGCTGGTCGTGCGTGACGATCTGCTCTGCTTCGCCGTTGACAACTGCTGCGATGTTGCGATAATAATCGTGAATGTCGCAGTCGATTCTCGGCAGCGGAAGCTCGCTGATCGTTTCCGGCGTTCTCGGCGCCATGGTCTTCGTGAGGCCTGCTGCGGTGACGATCGGCACTGCATCGTGCTCTTCGTCCGCCGTTGCGATGACGATCTTGCCGTTGACCTGGAAATCATCGATGACAGCCGTGCCGTTCAGACCTTCGACATACCAACGCGGCAGGTTGATGAAGTTGCTCGTGCCGACTTCTACGGTGAACACGAGATCGTTATCAAACTTGAACGTAGCGGTGAAGCCGTCGTCCACTTCTTCGTTCGTTACGTTGGACAGCGTTGCGTAAACGGAAACCGGCATTTTGCCCATCATCATGTTCATCTGGTCAAGGAGGTGCACGCCCCAGTCAAGAACCATGCCGCCGCCCTGTGCCTTCGTGTTTCTCCAGTCGCCCGGGATACCGCGGGAACCGTGAACACGGGACTGAATGGCGAAAACACGACCGAGCTGGCCGGACTTTGCAATCTTCTCCGCAACGCGGAAATCCTCGTCCCAACGGCGGTTCTGATGCACCGTGAAGACGGAGCCCGTGCGCTTGGAGGCTGCGATCATCTCTTCGAGATCAGCGGTGCAAAGCGTGACCGGCTTCTCGCTGATGGCAACCTTGCCCGCTTCCATAACCTGAATGCAAACCTTCTTGTGCTGATCGTTCGGGATTGCGACCGTTACAACATCAACGGTCTTGTCGGCAAGCAACTCCTCAAAAGAGCTGTATGCGTGAATACCGTTTTCCTCAGCAACTTTGTTGCGCTCCGGCTTAATATCGTATACGCCTGCAAGCTCTACAACACCCGGGATTTCCTGTAATCTCTTCGTGTGCCAGCCGCCCATGCCGCCATAGCCCACGACTGCTACTCTTACTACTTTAGACATAATAAATTGGACTCCTCTCGATTTAAAATAAATAACCTGTCTGCGCTCTCTAAACTACGCGCTATACACCTTATTATACTAAAAGGCACGTAAGTTTCAAGGTGTTTTTATAGATTTTTGCATCTTGTCCGCGATTTCGGCGAAAGATACAAAGACCGCCTCGCAAAACTGTGTATAAATCCCACGTTTGATTGGAAATCGGCGCAAAAGAAATTTAGCCCCTTGAGTTTTTTCACCCGATGTGCTACGATGAATCTGAATAACGCGTGAATACACCGGAAAGGTTGATTATATCTATGAAAATGTCATTTCGCTGGTACGGCCCGGACGACCCCGTGACCCTCCAAAATATTCGTCAGATTCCGAACATGCAGGCCATCGTCACCGCTGTATACGACGTGCCCGTCGGTGAAGTTTGGAGCCGCAAGAGCATTGCCGCGCTGAAAAAACAAGTGGAGGATAACGGCCTGCAATTTGAGGTCATTGAAAGTGTGCCGGTGCACGAGGACATCAAACTCGGCAAACCCACGCGCGACCGCTATATCGAAAATTACTGCGAGAACATCCGCCGCCTTGCCGAGGCCGGCATCCGCTGCATCTGCTACAATTTCATGCCGGTGTTTGACTGGACGCGCACGCAGCTTGACCACCGCCTGCCGGACGGCTCAACAAGCCTTGTCTACTATAAAGAGCAGGTGGATGCCGTGGACCCGCTGAAAAGCGACAGCGATCTCACGCTGCCCGGCTGGGACGCAAGCTACACGCGCGAGGAGCTCAAAGCCGTCGTGGCGGAATACAACAAAATGACCGAGGAAGACCTTTGGGCAAACCTCACTTATTTTCTTGAGCGCATCATTCCCGTCGCTGCGGAATGTGACGTGAACATGGCCATCCATGAAGACGACCCGTGCTGGAGCATTTTCGGACTGCCACGCATTATCACGTGCGAAAAGAATCTCGACCGCTTCCTGAAAATCGTCGATGACCCGCACAACGGCATCACGCTGTGTACCGGCTCGCTCGGATGCAGCGCCGAAAACGATGTGGTGCACATGGCGGCAAAATACGCCGCGATGGGCCGCATCCATTTCGTTCACGCCCGCAACGTCGCCGTGCTGGAAAACGGTTTTGAGGAGCGCGCACACTACTCCGCATGCGGCTCGCTCGATATGTATGCCATTTTGAACGCGCTCTACAAAAACGGTTTCAACGGTTACATCCGCCCGGACCACGGCAGAATGATCTGGGGCGAGACCGGCCGCGCCGGCTACGGCCTTTACGACCGTGCCCTCGGCGCCGCGTACTTAAATGGCCTGTGGGAAGCCATCACAAAGCGCAACTCCAATATGGAGCGATAAATTAAAGCCAACAAAAAAACCGATGCAGTCGAAACTCTGCATCGGTTTTTTTAATAGATACCGTAAGCTTCACCTTCTGTTTTACCGCAGCGAACACAGGTCTTGGGGTAGTTGATCGTAGCAGCTTTCCAATCGTGCCCAAGCGGCTCGCCTTCCGTCATACCGCAATATACACAGGTTTTCGGCTCGGTGCAGGTGGCTTCCTTCCATTTATGCGCACAGGTGCAGGTCGTAAGAAGAAAGCATACCAACAGCATAGCAAAAATTACTCGTCCCCAGCGTTTAAGCATTGCTTTTCTCTCCTGTCTCTCCTCTTTTCCCAATTTTAGATGAAATATATCTAAAAGTCAATAGATAAAATCCGTCTACATATACTTTGAGTTGATACCACTCAAAGCAGGTGAAAAAATTGACGGAAAACAGAATACGCGATCTGCGGGAGGACTCTGATTTAACGCAGCAGCAAGTCGCAGATGCAATCGGCATTACACAGCGCAAATACAGTTATATCGAAACAGGCCAGCAGCAGCTTACGGACGACATTCTAATTAAACTCGCAAATTTCTATAACGTGAGCATTGATTATCTCTTGCGGCAGACGGCAAACCCCAAACGAAATCTCTGACGTAAAATTCCCGAAAAGTCGTTTGTTAGGCTTGACAATTATTCAAAAAAAGGGTAACTTTATAGATAAGAACGCCGACAAAATGCGGCGTTTTGTTTCCGTATGCAAAAACGCAAAAGCACTTTGCGATTATTTGCAAATACACGGACAAAAATACTAAAACAAAGGAGTGGAGAAAATGGACGCTGGCAGTAGTGGCGGTGCGGTTCCTCGAGAACGGATGCAGCCGCCCGCAGAAAAACAGGCGATTTTCTCCGCTTGTTTTTTGCGTAACCTTACATTTGTAAACGGCTGAGTTCAAACCGTATCGTCCGATTGCCGATTTTTGCACGATTGCAGAGAAAGGACGGACGAACTATGTTGGATATATTGGACAAAATTTTAGAGCTGCTGGAGAATAAAGATTTCCCCCAGTTGGGCAATCTTCTGAAAGACATGAACCCGGCAGACGTGGCAGAACTTTTTGAAGACCTGCCGCGTGAAAAGATGGCGCTTGTGTTTCGCCTGCTCCCAAAAGAGCTTGCAGCGGACGCGTTCGCTTATATGAATCCGGACGAACAGACGGTGCTTGTTGAAGCATTCAGTGATAAAGAGCTGCACGACGTCGTGAACGAGCTGTATGTGGACGACGCTGCAGACATGATTGAAGAAATGCCCGCAAACCTCGTCAAGCGCATTCTGCGACACACGGACGCCGAAACGCGCGTACTCATCAACCAGATTTTAAATTACCCCAAAGACAGCGCAGGCTCCATCATGACGATGGAATACGTCGATTTGAAGCGCGGCATGACGGTGGAGGAGGCGTTTGACCGCATCCGTGCCATCGGCGTGGAAAAAGAGACGGTGTACACCTGCTATGTCACGGACAGCCGCCGCAAGCTGAAAGGCATTGTGACCGTGAAAGACCTGCTGCTTGCCCCGAAAAACGAGCTGATCCGCAATATCATGGAAACGAACATTATTTACGTTTCCACCCATACCGATAAAGAAGAAGTGGCCTCCCTGTTCGGCAAGTACGATTTTCTTGCCGTTCCGGTCGTCGATAACGAAGAGCGCCTTGTGGGCATCGTCACCGTTGACGACGCGATCGATGTTATTCAGGATGAGGCAACGGAAGATATCGAAATGATGGCGGCTATCACGCCGACCGATAAGCCGTACATGAAAACGGGCGTTTTTGCCACATGGAAAAAACGTATCCCGTGGCTTTTGCTCCTCATGATCTCCGCTACGTTTACGGGCAGCATCATCACCTCGTTTGAAGATGCGCTTTCCGCTTCCATTGTGCTGACGGGTTTTATCCCCATGCTGATGGACACGGGCGGCAACGCGGGCAGTCAGGCTTCGGTCTCCATCATCCGCGGTCTTTCCCTCGGCGAGATCGAATATAAAGACATCGGGCGTATCCTCTGGAAGGAAGCGCGCGTGGCTTTTTTGTGCGGTGTTTCGCTTGCCGCCGCAAACTTTGTCAAATTGCTGCTCATTGATCGTGTGACCATCCCGGTCGCCATCGTTGTGTGCAGCACGCTTGTTGTAACGGTGCTCGCTGCAAAGCTTGTCGGCTGTTCGCTGCCGGTGCTTGCAAAGCGCATCGGTTTTGACCCGGCCGTCATGGCCAGTCCGTTCATCACGACCATTGTAGACGCGCTTTCCTTGCTGATCTATTTCCGCATTGCGTGCGCGGTGCTGCATATCGGTTAACTTTATCCATCAAAGGAGGCTGCTGTTATGAACCAAAAAGATATTGAAACGCTTGCAATCGCGCTGCCGGAAGACATTTTAAAGGCAAAATGGTGCGGCGATTTTGACCGCGCGTTCCACCTTATCGACCTATACCTTGCAAACGAGAAAGTCCCGGCATTTATGAAAACACGCCTTGCACTGGAGCGTGAGGTCTTGAAAGCACTGCCGACGGGCTACACATACAGCGAAGAAGACGCTTTGGCGCTCGTGCAGAAGGAAATTCCGGATTTCACGAAGGCAGAGCTTGACGCATTGCGTGACCGCGGCGCCATCGACTGGATCTACATCAACGGCAAAACGACGTATTCCCGCACGTTCTACGATACGCTTTTGGGCGTTTACCCGGATATCGCCACGCGTGCAGGCAAGCCGCCGAAGGACAAAAGTGATCGCGTGGAATTTCTGCGCCAAAATGTACGCGACATGAAAAAAGACGGCGACGCGCTGTGGAGCATTCAGCTGCGCGCCCAGTTCCGTCTGCATGACGATGTTTTCCGTCCCGGCGAAGAACTGACCGTGCATCTTCCCGTACCGAAGAACGCGATGAACATGCGCGACATTGAGATCCTTGCGACCTCCCACCCCATTTATAAGCTTGCAGATGAAAATGCACCCGCGCGCACGGTCTCATTCCGCGGCAAATTCGAGAAAAACGAAACCTTCTGGGTCGAATACAAATATCTTTCCTATGTGAAATACAACAACCTCGAATCCGCACAGGTCAGTGCAGAGCAGCCGACGTTTGACACCGAGGAGCTTTACCCGCACATTCGCTTCACGCCGCTCATCCGTGCGCTTTGCAAAGAGCTTTCCGGCAATGAGAAGAACCCGCTTCTGCTCGCACGCAGATTTTACGACTACTGCACGAAGGTCGGTACATATTCGTATGTGCGCGAATACTTCGCGCTGCCGGGCAGCATTCCGGATTATTACGGCGCGGGGCTGCACGGGGACTGCGGCGTGCAGGCGCTGCTGTTCATCACGCTGTGCCGCTGCGCAGGTATCCCTGCCCGTTGGCAGAGCGGCCTGTTCGTCACGCCGGACGACACCGGCTGCCACGACTGGGCGCAGTTCTACATTGCTCCCTACGGCTGGCTGTTTGCAGACCCGTCCTTCGGCGGCAGTGCGCACCGCATGGGCGACAGCGAGCGCAACGACTTCTACTTCGGCAATCTCGACCCGTTCCGCATGGCGGCAAACAGCGAGCTTCAGGCGGATTTTGACCCGCCAAAGACACAGCTGCGCATCGACCCGTTCGACAACCAGCGCGGCGAAGCCGAATACGCAGATGTCGGCATCCGCTGGATGGACAAGGAGTGCGACTGGAAGACCATCGAAATGAAGAAACTCTCTTAATTTAAAACGTTAAATGCCCGCCGTGCTTTTGCACGCGCGGGTATTTTTGACCGTAAAGGAACAGATCTATGGAAACGAAACTCGATATTCTGCGGCGCTATTTCGGTTACACGTCCTTTCGCCGCGGTCAGGAGGAAATTGTAGATGCACTGCTCACGGGCCGCGATGCGCTGTGCGTCATGCCGACGGGCGCAGGCAAATCCGTGTGCTATCAGGTGCCGGCACTCCTGCTGCCGGGCATCACGCTTGTCATCTCCCCGCTCATTTCGCTGATGAAAGATCAGGTAGAATCGCTGACGCAGGCGGGCGTGCACGCGGCATACCTCAACAGCTCACTCACCCCGGCACAGTACAGCCGCGCACTGCACAATTTATCCGAGGGGTTGTATAAGCTCGTCTACGTCGCGCCGGAACGCCTTTCGACCGAGAACTTCCGCACGGCCGTAGAGAACCTCAATATTTCTCTCATCGCCGTGGACGAAGCGCACTGCGTCTCTCAGTGGGGGCAGGACTTCCGCCCGGACTATTTAAAGATTGCGGAATTTGCCGAAAGTTTGAAAAATCGCCCGACGATCGGCGCATTCACCGCCACGGCAACAAAAGCCGTGCGCAAGGACATTGCGGAGCACTTGCACCTCATTGACCCCGTACGTATCACGACGGGCTTTGACCGCCCGAACTTATATTTCGGCGTGCAGATGCCGCACAGTAAGGCGCTGGCGCTTTTGAAGCTCATCGAGGAACGCCCGGGCAAATGCGGCATTGTGTACTGCTCCACGCGCCGCACCGTGGAAGAAGTGGACGCGCTTTTAAACGACAAGGGCATCCCTTCCACGCGCTACCACGCCGGTCTGACGGAGGACGAACGCAGGCGGAATCAGGACGATTTCGTCTATGACCGCAAGCCCATTATGGTCGCGACGAACGCGTTCGGCATGGGCATCGATAAATCCAACGTGTCGTTCGTCATCCACTACAACATGCCGAAAAACCTCGAGAGCTATTATCAGGAAGCCGGGCGTGCCGGGCGCGACGGCAGCCCCGCCGAGTGTATTTTGCTTTACAGCCCGCAGGACGTGCGCACGAACCGCTATTTAATCGAAAACAGCGACCCGAACCCCGACCTCGACTTTGAAACGCAGGAAAAGCTCATCCAGCGCGAATACGACCGTCTGCGAAAAATGACATATTACTGCACGACGGCCGATTGCCTGCGCGCATTCATCTTAAAATACTTCGGCGAGCCCGCCGAGGAATACTGCGGCAATTGCTCCAGCTGCGCGGGCGGCTCCATTTTGGTAGAGGCCACCGTGGAAGCACAGCAGGTGCTCTCCTGCGTGGCGCGCACCGGGCAGCGGCTCGGCATCAGCATGATCTGCGACATTCTGCGCGGCAGCGAAAACGAGCGTGTTTTGCAAATGAATCTGCAAACACAGTCCACCTACGGGCTCATGCGCGAAAAGCCGATTTTTGAAATCAAGCGTATCATCGACGCGCTTTTGATGCAGGAATTGCTCATCCAGACCGACGGGCAATACCCGGTTTTAAAGCTGACGCAGAACGCGCGGCCGGTTTTGCTCGGGGAAAAAAGCTTTGAAATGCGTATTCCCGTGCCGCAGGAAAAAGCGAAGAAGCCGGACAAGGCCGCAGGCGATGCCGACCCGGAGCTTTTCGCACGGCTGAAAAAGCTGCGTGCCGCGCTTGCCGCAAAAGCGAGCGTGCCGGCCTACGTCGTTTTCACCGACGCCACTTTGCGCGATATGTGCGCCAAAATGCCGACGGACGAACAGGAGCTTTTGCAGGTCTCCGGCGTGGGTGAGCGCAAGGCGCATCGCTACGGCAAGGCCTTTTTGGAAGAGATCAACCGCAAAGCGGAGGAAGAATAAATGGAACAAGCAAAGCACAAATTCAATCTTGTCGACCACATCGAAGTGCGCGGTGCGCGCGTGCACAACCTCAAAAACATTGACGTCAATGTGCCGCTGCATAAGATTGTTGGCGTAGCGGGTGTTTCGGGCTCAGGCAAATCGTCGCTTGCGCTCGGTGTTTTGTATGCAGAGGGCTCGCGGCGGTATTTGGAGTCGCTTTCCACCTACACGCGTCGCCGTATGACGCAGGCGGCACAGGCGCAGGTGGACGAAGTTCTATATGTCCCGGCCGCGCTCGCACTGCACCAGCGCCCCAATGTCCCGGGCATCCGCAGCACATTCGGCACGGGCACGGAGTTACTCAACAGCCTGCGCCTGATGTACTCGCGCCTTGCAAGCCACCGCTGCCCGAACGGACACTACATTCAGCCGACATTGGCCGTCGCGGCGGGTCAGCCGTGCGTGTGCCCCGTTTGCGGTGCGGAATTTTTCGCGCCGTCCGCGGAGGAACTCGCGTTCAACAGCCAAGGCGCGTGCCGCAAATGTGACGGCACCGGCATCGTGCGCATTGTGGACGAAAGCACCCTTGTACCGGACGACACCCTCACGATTGACGAAGGCGCCGTGCGCCCGTGGCAGACGCTGATGTGGTCTTTGATGAAGGACATCGCCCGCGACCTCGGCGTACGCACCGACGTGCCGTTCCGCGAGCTGACGGAAAAAGAAAAGGACATCGTGTTTCACGGCCCTGCCATTAAAAAGCACATGATCTACCAGAATAAAACGAGCGGCGCAGCAGGCGAAATGGATTTCACCTACTTCAACGCCGTGTATACCGTGGAAAACGCACTCTCCAAAGTCAAAGATGAAAACGGCATGAAGCGCGTGGAAAAGTTTCTCAAGACCGAACCGTGCCCGGACTGCGGCGGCTCACGGCTATCGGAGAAAGCTCGCGCTCCGAAGCTTCGCGGCATTTCTTTAGATGAAGTCTGCCGTATGACGCTCGCCGGCCTCACCGATTGGGTCGCGGACGTGCCGGGCTCGCTGCCCGAAGAAATGCGTCCCATGGCGCAGAGCATCTGCGATTCGTTTACATTGAATGCCAAGCGCCTTTTGGAGTTAGGGCTCGGCTACCTGACGCTCGACCGTGCCGCCTCCACGCTTTCCACAGGCGAGCGCCAGCGCATGCAGCTTGCCCGTGCCGTGCGCAACCGCACCACCGGCGTTTTATATGTGCTCGATGAGCCTTCCATCGGCTTGCACCCGGCGAACATCGTCGGCCTCACCGGCGTGATGCACGATCTCATCGACGACGGCAACTCCGTTCTGCTCGTCGATCACGACACGCAGATTTTGAGCGAGGCCGATTGGCTCATTGAAATGGGCCCGGAAGCCGGTGCAAAAGGCGGCCATGTCATCGCGGAGGGCACAACAGACGACATCAAGATAAACGAAAACTCGCAGATTGGCCCGTTTTTGGCGGGAAAGCAGGGCATCTCGCGACAGAAAGCACCCGAAAGCGCGCTTTTCCAAAACGGCGCTATCCACCTTTCCACCGACCGCATCCATACGGTGAAGCCGCTCGAAGTGGATATTCCGAAAGGCCGCCTGACCGTTGTTACGGGCGTTTCCGGCTCCGGCAAAACGACGCTCATTCTGGAAAGCCTTATCCCGGCGCTTTCGGCGCATATTCGTGGTGAAAAGCTACCAGCGCACGTGAAGTCGGTCAGCGCCGAGGACATCGACCAAGTGAAGCTCATCGACGCTACGCCTATCGGTATCAACGTGCGCTCCACCGTTGCGACATACGCCAATGTGCACGATGAGCTGCGTAAAATTTTCGCCCGCACGCCGGACGCAAAAAAAGGCAAATACAAAGCCGGCGACTTCTCCTACAACACTGGCAAGCTGCGCTGCCCCACCTGCGACGGTACCGGCAGTATCAGCCTGGACGTGCAGTTTTTGCCCGATGTGAATATCCCCTGCCCGGACTGCCGCGGCAGCCGTTACGGCAAAGACGCATCGAAGATCCGCTGCGTGACGAAAAGCGGCGAAGCGTACACCCTGCCCGAAATCATGGACATGGACGTGCGCACGGCGCTTTCGGCCTGCAAGGACTGGAAGCTCGTCTCGCAGAGATTAAATGTCTTAAACAGCCTCGGCCTCGGCTACCTCACGCTCGGTGAGGAAACGCCCGGACTTTCGGGCGGCGAAGCGCAGCGCTTAAAGCTTGCGAGTGAGATGGGCAAGGCACAAAGCGGCTCCGTGTTCGTGTTCGACGAGCCGACCATCGGCCTACACCCGCTCGACGTGCAGACACTGCTCACCGTGTTCCAAACGCTCATCGAAAGCGGCGCGACCGTCATCGTTATTGAGCACGACCTCGACGTCATCCGCAGCGCTGATTATATTCTCGATATGGGCCCCGGCGGCGGTGAAGCGGGCGGTCGGCTTGTCGCCTGCGGCACTCCGGAACAGATCAAAAACGCCGCGGACAGCGTGACCGGAAAATTTATTTAAACCAAGCGCGTGTACCCACAACTCCGTGTGATGCACGCGCCTTTTTTATTCATCGAATGCTTTTCGCAGTTTTTGCAGTGCTTTTTTCTCAAGGCGCGAGACATAGCTGCGGGAAATGTTCAGCTTTTTTGCGACTTCTCTCTGCACGAGCGGTCGCTGGCCCGTAAGCCCGTAGCGCAGCAAAATGATCTCGCGCTCGCGCGGCGAAAGACGGGTCTTCACCGCGTCGTACAACTGCCGCACCTTCATGCGCAAGTCGATGTCCTCCAAAATGTGGTCGTCCGTCGCGATGGTGTCGAGCAGCGTCAGCGTGTTGCCGTCCTTGTCTGTATCGATGGGGTCATTCAGCGATACGTCCTGCGCTGTCTTTTTCGCGCTGCGGAAGAACATCAGAATCTCATTTTCAATGCACCGCGAAGCGTAGCTCGAAAGCCGGATGCCCTTTGTCGGGTCGAAGCTGTCCACAGCCTTGATGAGCCCCACCGTGCCAATGGAAACGAGGTCATCGCGGTCATTTTCATCGGCATAGTATTTCTTCGCAATGTGCGCCACAAGCCGTAAATTGTGTTCGATGAGTTTTTGCCGCGCGTGGTGGTCGCCCGCCGCCATTTGCTCCAGATATTTTTTCTCCTCCGCCGCAGTCAGCGCCTTTGGAAACGACCCGGCGCTTGTGATGTGCAGAAAGAAAAACAAAATCGACGATAAATACTCCAAAAGCCCCCAAAGCATACCCACTCCCCCTTTAGAGAATGGTATGCTTCAGGGGCTTTTCTTATGTCTTTTGCTATATATTATTTGTGGACAACATACTGGTTCGGGTCGCCAAGCAGTTCCTTCGGCAAGTGGCTTTTATCGCTGAGGCGCACCGTTTCCACGCTGCCGTCTTTGCCGATATAAAATTCCGAAACCGAGGTGTTGCCGCCGATACGAATATCACTCAAACGTTCAATATCGTGCTCCAAAATCTCACACGCCATGCAGCGCAACAAAAAACCGTGCGACGTGATGACCGCTGTTTTGCCCATGCAATCCGCTTTCACGCGTGCAAGCGCTTTTTTTGCGCGGTCATAGACTTCCGCTGTCGTCTCTCCCTCCGGAAAAATGCAGTTTTTCGGGGAATTCTGCCACTTTTCGGCAAATACCGGATAGTCCGCAAACGCTTTGTCAAGCTTCATGCCGGACAGCGCGCCAACATCCACTTCCATCAGCTCCGGCAGTTTTATGATGGGCAAACTGTGGTACAAATCTACCGCTTCCGCCGTTTTATACGCGCGCTTTAACGGGCTCGAATACACAGCATCGATGGGGATGTTCCGAAACCGCAGCGCCAAAAGCGCCAACTGCTTTTCTCCTGTAGCGCTGATATCGAGGTCAAGCTGACCCTGAAAAATATTCTCGCGGTTGCCGAGGCTTTCGCAGTGGCGCACAAGATATAAGTGTAATTTTTCCATATCATTTACCACGGACGCATCGCACCGGTCAATTCGGAAAGGGTCTTCACGCCGTTTTTATCCATGTAATTCGTAAGCCCTTCGGTAATCTTCACGGGCGCATACGGGTCTGTGAACAGCACAGTGCCGATCTGCAGCGCCGTCGCACCTGCAAGCAGCATTTCCACGGCGTCCTGCCACGTGCTGATGCCGCCGAGACCGACGATCGGAATTTTCACCTTCTGATACGTCTGCCACACCATGCGCACCGCAATGGGCAAAAGCGCCGGGCCGGAGAAGCCACCTGTGTTGTTGTGAATGATCGGACGCTTCGTGTTGATGTCGATACGCATGCCGGTCAGCGTGTTGATCATGGAGACGGCATCCGCACCGGCGCTTTCCGCCGCGAGCGCGATCTCGGAAATATCCGTCACATTCGGGGAAAGCTTCACCATCAGCGGCTTTTTGCAATGCGCGCGCACCGCTTTCGTGATGTCTTCAACGCCTGCGCAGCTCGTGCCGAACTGCACGCCGCCCTGCTTCACGTTCGGGCAAGAGATGTTCATTTCGATCATGTCGATGTCGGTGTCATTCAGTTTTTCCGCCATGGCGCAGTAATCCTCCGGCGTGTTGCCGGCAATGTTCGCAATGATGGTCACGCCCTGCTCGCGCAGCCACGGGAGATCTTTTTCGATGAAGTGATCGACACCCGGATTTTGCAGACCCACGGCATTCAGCATACCGCCGGGGGCTTCCGCAATGCGCGGCGCAGGATTGCCCGGTCGCGCCTTTAACGTGATGCCCTTAGAAGAAATACCGCCGAGTGCGGAGAGCGGGTAAAACTCTGCATATTCGCGACCGAAACCGAACGTGCCGGACGCCGCAATGAGCGGGTTATGGAACTCCACACCCGCAACCGAAACCTTTAAATCAGCCATCAGAATACCACCCTTTCCGCCGGGAACACCGGGCCGTCCTTACAGACATGGCCCATATACGTTTCACCGTTTTCGTCGTAAAGCTCCACCGCGCAACCGAGGCACGCACCGATGCCGCACGCCATGCGCTCCTCAAGGGAAATTTCGCACGGAATGTTGTGCGCTTTTGCAAACTCCGTCACGGCGCGCAGCATGACCTTCGGGCCGCAGGCAAAAATTTTATCGGGGTGCACATCCTGAATTAAATCGATGACAAGGCCGTGGTGGCCGTAGCTGCCGTCATCCGTCGCAATGCGCAGGTCGCAGCCTGCCGCATGGAAGTCGTCTTCGAGAATTACGAAATCCTTATTGCGGAAACCGACCGCCACCGTGGCGTTTTTGCCGCACTGCCTTGCTGCGCCGAAAAGCGGAGGCACACCGATACCGCCGCCGATGAACAAATTGTGCGCGTTCGGGTCGAACGTAAAGCCGTGGCCGAGGGGCGCCAAAATATCCATCTTATCGCCGACCTCAAACTTCGAGAGCTGCTCTGTACCCGCGCCGCGAATCTGGAACACAAAGCGCAGCGTGCCGTTTTTCTTATCGATGTCACAAATGGAAATCGGGCGGCGCAGCGTTTTACCGGGCACGTAAATGTGCGCAAACTGTCCGGGCTGCGCCACTTCTGCCAGCTTCGGCGCTAAGACCGTATAATCAAAGGTGTTCTCTGCGGTCTGCGCGCGGCGCAGTACCTCGCAGAGCTGAACGTCATATTTCATAGCTTGTCCTTTCCGAGCGTTACTCATCCGTTCGCGCGAATTTCGCCGATGCGTGCGCAGATCTCGTCGCGCATGCGAATGGCTTCGCGTCTTGCCGCCTGTGCATAGTCATGCTCGTCGCACTTTTCCTTCTGCCATGCGCACATAATGCCGCGGGAGGAATTGATGATGGCGCCGAGACCGTTCTTGTCAAACGCCGGGGCAACGTCATCCGCGCCGCCGCCCTGTGCGCCGTAACCGGGCACGAGGAAGAACGTGTGCGGCGCTTTCTCGCGCATTTCGCCGAGCTGTGCCGGGTACGTTGCGCCGACGACCGCGCCGACGCCGGAGTAGCCGTATTTACCCATGACAGTTTCGCCCCAGTGCTCGCAGAACTCGCCCATGGTTTCGTAAACGGTCTTGCCGCTTTCCATTTTCTGATCCTGCAATTCGCCGGAGGATGGGTTGGAGGTCTTCACAAGCACGAAAATACCCTTATCTTCCGCTTCGCAAACGCCGAGCAGCGGCTTGATGCCGTCCGTGCCGAGGTAGCCATTCACGGTCAGCGCATCCGCACCGAAGGCTTCCGTTTTCTCGCCGAACACATCCGTTTTGCCGAGGTGCGCCGTGGCGTAGGCTTCCATCGTGGTGCCGATGTCGTTGCGCTTGCCGTCCGTGATGACGAACATACCCTTTGCGCGCGCGTAAGCGACAGTCTCCGCAAGGGTTCTCACACCCTGCCAGCCGTACATTTCATAGTACGCCGCCTGCGGCTTTACGGCCGGGACAATATCGCACAGCGCGTCGATGAGGCCCTTGTTGTATTCGAGCAGTGCGGCGGCCGCAGCCTCCAGCGTTTTGCCATACTTTGCGACGGCGCCGTCCAGAATGTAGGACGGAATGTACGCGAGCTTCGGGTCAAGACCTGCAACGGTCGGATTCTGGGTTTCCACGATTTTTTCAATCATACGGTCAAAAGACATAGTAATCCCTCTCTCATTTCAAATCTATAATTTCAAATTTCTCAAACTTTTACAGTTCATTAAATACAACTCTGCCGCCACAGACGGTCGCCTTTACGCGGCCCGTGAGCGTCATGCCCTTAAACGGCGTGTTGCGGCTTTTGCCGTGCAGCTTTTCGGGGTCCACAACCCACGCTTCGTGCTCGTCAATCAGCGCAATATCGGCCACTTCGCCCGCACCGATGGCGCCGGCTTCAATGCCGAGCAGCTCCGCCGGGCGCACGCTCATCTTTTCGATGAGCTCTGTAAGCGTCAAAACGCCGGTCTTTACAAGCGCGGTATATGCCGCCGCAAACGACGTTTCCATACCGATGGAGCCGTTCGGCGCGTGCAGAAAATCAGCTTTTTCCGCCGGTGTGTGCGGCGCGTGGTCGGTCGCGATGACGTCGATCGTGCCGTCCTTTACGGCCTCGATCATCGCAAGGCGGTCCTTCTCGCTGCGCAGCGGCGGGTTCATGCGGTAGTCCGCGTCGTGCTTTTCGAGCGCTTCGTCGGTCAAAAGCAAGTAGTGCGGTGCGGTCTCCGCCGTCACCTTTACGCCGCGGGCTTTGGCATCACGGATGAGCGCCGCAGAGGTTGCCGTGCTGACATGGCAGATGTGCACCGGCACGTCATACGCCGCAGCCGCCGCAATTTCGCGCGCCGTGCCGCAATCCTCCGCCGCCGCAGGTACGCCGGGCAGATTGAGCTTTTCGGAAACTTCTCCCTCATGCATGACCCACTTTTTCGCGAGGAACAAATCTTCGCAGTGCGCCGTCACGCGCATGTGGAGCTTCGGCGCTTCGCATAATGCCTTTACAAGGCAGGCGGTATCGATGACCGGGCGACCGTCGTCGCTCAAAGCAATGGCGCCGGCATCGTGCAGCGCTTCTAAGTCGCACAGCTCTTCGCCTTTCAGTCCCTTTGTAATCGCCGCCGCAACGTAAACATGCGCATCGGCGGTCTTTGCTTTGTCCAAAATATAGCGCACAGTCTCGGGCGTATCAACCGCCGGCTTCGTGTTCGGCATACACAAAAGGCTCGTCACGCCGCCCGCCGCAGCCGCACGGCAGCCCGTGTAAATATCTTCTTTATCGGTAAAGCCCGGGTCACGCAGATGCACATGCATATCCACAAAGCCCGGCACCGCCGTTAAACCTTTCGCTTCAATGACTTCGGCATCCGCATCGTACAGGTTTTCGGAAACCGCGCTGATGCGGTCCCCTGAGATCAAAATATTGCCGATATAATCTTCGCCGCGCGCGGGGTTCAAAATGCGCGCACCGCGGATCAGCAAGCGCTTTTGCTCTTGTTCCATTCGTCTCATTCCTTTCGGGTAAACAGCAGAAATTTCAGGATAGCCAGAAATTCTCGGCACAGGTTTTTCGGCAGACTTTTCAAATTGGTCTTCGCATGCAGCGGATACGGCGTAAGTCCCAACATTTTTGCCATGCGGCAGGCGCGCCACTGGTGGTAACTTTGCGTTGCAAGCAAAACGGTATCGGAAAAACCGTTTTCGCGCAGAATATCCCGCGCAAAACGCAGGTTTTCAAGCGTCGTTTTGGAGTTTACTTCCGCAAAGATGCGCTTCGGCGCAACCCCGAACTTAATCAGCGCTTCCTTTGCGGCTTCGCCCTCGCTTTGCGGCTCGTCCTTGCCCTGCCCGCCGGTCGTGATACAAACGGCTTTCGGATAGGCTTTTAGATACGATGCTGCAGTATCCACACGATATTGAAACGCGCGACTGAGGTGCGCGGGGCAGGTTTTCGATGCCCCCACCACCCGTGCGCCCAGCACAATGACAACGCCGTTTTCGGGCAATTTTCTTCTTCGGTGCATAGTTTCTCCTTGTCGCATACTGAATAGCCAAAACACCTCATAATAATTATAAAGAATTCCCCCGAAAACCGCAAGGGCTTCGGGGGAAAAAGTTTACATGGTATGAAATCTCATTTAGGCCGCAGGCTCTGCGATTGTTTCGCCGCCGTTTGTGCCGGGATCCGGCTCTGCGGGTGTCTCTTCGCCGCCGGAGGGTTCGGAGGGAATCTCTTCGCCGCCGGAAGGCTCAGACGGTGTCTCGTCACCGCCCGCAGGTTCAGACGGCGTTTCGCCGCCGGAGGGTTCGGAGGGCACAGAAGGCTCTTCGTAGCCGGTATTATCGGAGCCGCCCGAATAGCTGTAATCGTTGCTGTCGGAGTAGCTGTAGTTGTTGCCGGAGCTGCTCTGGGTACCGCTTCCGTTGCTCGTGTACGAGGCTGCGGGGTCGCCCGGCATAGAAGCATATCTTGTGCGGTCCGCATCCGTAATGTTCGTATCGGTCTTCGAGAGCGTTTTGCCGTCCTTAACAGCCTGCATCAGCTCTTTTGCCTTATTTACGGTGTTATAATCCGGACGCATGACGTAGGCGTAATCACTCATGGAGTACGGGATCTGCGAATCGCCCGTGCCGGTCACGCTGCATTGGACAACGTTCCAAGAGCCGTTATCGGAAAGTTGACGGCGCACGAGCGCCGCGATGTCGTCATACGGCACATCCATCTCGAAGCAGTCCTTGATGCTGTCCATAATGGAGTTGTAGCGCACCAGAATATCCGGGGAAAGTGCCTTATCGATGATGGCGGAAATAACCTTCAGCTGGTTTTTACCGCGCTGAATATCGCCATCCACAAACGAATAGCGCTCGCGGGCAAAGGTCAACGCCATTTTGCCGTCCATCTGCACCTTGCCCACCGGGTACGTGTAGTTGCCCTTTGTAAACGCAACATCGTTATCGACCGTAATGCCGCCGAGCGCATCCACAATGCCGGTAAAGCCGGAGAAATTGAGGCGGAAGTAGTAATCGATATCCGTATCATACAGCATTTCAAGCGTGCCTATGGAAACGTTCACGCCGTAAATACCCGCATGTGTCAGCTTATCCGGGATGCCGCCCGAAACAGGCAGCGGCACATAGTAGTCGCGTGGGGTCGTCACAAGCAGAATCTGGCGCGTTTCCGTATTGATTGTCGCCAAAATGTTTACGTCGCTGCGACCGACTGTGTTAAGGCCCTGGCGCGTATCGCTGCCGCTGATATACAGGGTGTAAATACGATTTTCCGCATCGCTGTTGCCGGTGCTCTGCGTCTTTTCCGCTTCGCTCTGTACCGCCGTTTCCACGTGCAGCACTTCAAGCTCGCGAATTTTGCTTTCTACATCGGCGTATTTATCGAGCTCCGTCACAACGTCGAGATATGCAGTATTTAGGATGATCGCACCGCATTCTTTGTTGAGCAGGCCGTCGATGAGCTGTGTGATGCCGGCATACGTTTTCGTCGTCACTGCGCTGCCAAAGCGCTCCGTGATCTGGCTGACGGCGGAATCGGTGCTTTCGCGGTCAAGCGATTCCAAAATGCCGAACGTATAGCCCTTTGTGTCTTCCAACGCGGAAGCCGGGTCATCCGTGCGCACATAGACCGCTACGGGCGTATATTCCGTGCGCACCGCGCCAATCTCTGTCAGCGTGCCGGTCGCGACCGAAATGTAGTTGCTCGCAAGACCAAGCACCAGCGCCAGCACCAGAGAAAGCGACGCGCCGCAGATGAACTGACCTTTATTTCGGATGCTGCGCACCAACAAAACAGCAGAAGCCACCAAAAGGACAAGCGCAATACCGCCAAGGATCAGCAGCTTCGTCGGCACCATCTTGCTTTGCAGAAGGATCACCATAAACACGGCAAACACTGCCACCAAAAGGACAGAGATCACAATGCCCGGAATCCGTTCCTTCCATTTGCTCATATCGTGTACTCCTTTGATTTTGACGTTTCGGGAAAATTCGGCGCGCCGCGCATTCCGCGGCAGTGCCTTATCCGAGTTATTATATCGCTTTTACCCGTTGTGCGTCAACGGATTTGAACAAAAAGCCGTCAAAATCAGTAAAACGCCGACAAAACATCTGCATTTTTAGCTACAAGGCACTATTTTGACGAAGCCGTCCGCACTGCAAAAAGCTGCTGCGGGTGCACAGCCGCGTAAAAATCATTCAGGATAAATCCGGCAAAATCCGTCCCGCTCTGCGTGAGCGCGTCGGCGCAGTCATTTAATATACCGGCCGGAGTGTAGTCCTGTCGCACAACGAGCACCGAAAGATCCGAAAGCGCACTGAGCGCCTCGGCATCGGCGGAAAGCAGCATCGGTGGAGAATCGAGCAAAACGTAGTCAAAGCGTTCGTCCGCCCGCGCCGCCAAAAGCAGCTTTTTCAGCTTTTCGCTGTGCAAAAGGCGCTCCGGGTGCGCGGCAGGCGCGGTAAGGCCGAGAGAAATGCCGTATTTTTCCGAAAAAATAAGCGGAGGCTCCGCGTCTTTCTCTGCCTGCAAATACTGCCCGATCCCGTTTTTAGCCGCCGTGCGCAGGCCGAAAATTTTGTGCAACGCCGGTTTTCTTAAATCGAGATCCAACAGCAGCACATGCCGCCCGCGCATGGAAAGCGCCAGCGCCAAATTCGCCGCTACGCTTGATTTTCCTTCGTTTTCTCCCGCGCCCGTGAGCAACAGCACTTTTTTGCCGTCCCGCCGCATGCGGTGCTCCAACGCCGCGCAGAGATCCTGATACGCTTCCGTGTAGGTGTACCGCACAAAAGGGTCTGTCAGCAGCGCCGCAGCCTTGCGCCCCGCGCCGCGGCTCTTTTTTACGAACAGCCGCTTTTCCTTGCGCTCGTGCCCGATGGTGCCCAGCACGCGCCCATCCAGCTTGTGCCGCGCGGCCTGCGGAGTTTGCACCGTATCGCGCCGCAGAAACAAAACCGATACAATCAGCGATGCAGCCAGCATCGCGCCCACACAGGCCCGCATGCGGTACGGCTTTAAGTCCACCGGGTTTGAAGGGGCAAGCGGCACCTGCGGGTCGTGGATGACGCGCAGCTCGGCGTTTGAGAACAGCTCGTCCGTCAGGTCTGCGTGGTTTTCCAGCACATTTTTCAGCGATAAAAACGATTCGCGCGGGTTCTCCGCCGTCACCTGCACATGGATAAGGTTCGTCTCCGGCAAAACGGAAGCCACAACGTCGCACTGCGCGGCCTCGCGGAACGTATCGCTTTGAAACACACTCGCAAACACCTGCGCCATGCGGGCCGTGAGGTCTAAAGAGGTATACGCGCTCGTGCCGCCCTTTACATTTACCGCCACGGTCGCCGAAGCGGTATACACAGGGTGATACGTAAAAAGATGATACCCCTCCACGCACAGCCATGCCGTGAGCACCGCCAAAATCAGCACCCACAGATTATAGAGCAGCCCGCGCAGCACGCATACAGGGTGCAGGTCACCCCAAAAAAAGCGCTCGTCCTTCACGTTTTCCCCTCCTCCACGATCACCGTCAGGCAGGCGCGCACGGTCTCTGTTTCCGTCTCTGCCGTATACTGCACCGGGTAACAGCCGGGCTTTGCGGTATCTATTTGCGTCACTGTCTGCTTTTTCGCCTTTACCGCCGTGCCTGCATGGTCAAACACGCCCTCCAAATAGGCCTTCGGCTCAAACTTTTCGCCTGCCTTCACATACACGATTCCCTGCTTCAGGCGAATTTCAAGACTGCTGTCGCTCAGCTGCATATAAAGCTGCATCTCGCTCTGTCCGCCGTAGGAATTCGTCACGGATACCGGCAGCGTGTACATGCCGTTTTCCACAAAAGTAATATCTTCGGTGAACAGTCGAATACGGTCGGAAACGTCGCCGTCCATTACGTCCTCCGCTGTGATCTGCGCCAAAAGCGCGGGCATCTCGCCCGTGCGGTAGGTCGACGGTGCATTCAGCGCAAAGCGCGGCGGGTTGTAATCCGTATACCGCACCGTGCGCGTGAGCGTCGCCGCGTGGCAGTCCGCATCGAACACCACGTATTTTATGCGCCGACGGTCGCCGTCCAACAGCGCGGACATACCCGCAATGCAGATCTCATCCGTCAGGTCTCCGTCATGCGCGTCTTCGGCATGCAGCCCCGCGCAATACGCGCTTTCCGGCGCGGTGACGCTGAGCGCAAGTTCGCCGTCCGTTTCGTCCGTCAAAACGGGCATGGAGGTATCCTGCGCCTGTACGCGCGGCACAGCAACCCACAGGTAAAACGTCAGTGCGGCACAGAACAGCACTGCCATTACCATTTGAAATACCCTCATGCGATTCTCTCCTTTCCGGCTTCGACGCTCAGAATTCTGCGTGGGTTTTCATGCAGCATCCGCTCGGCATACGCAGCACCGAAGTGCTCCGTGAGCCACGCGTTCACGTCCTCCAAAATCGGTCTGCGGTACGCGGCCCCGTGCCCGTCGCTCGCCACGCAAAAAGCCAGATCGCGCTCCAGCAGCACCCGCGCGGTCTCTGCCGCCCTGCGCCCGAAAGCGCCGAAAATACCGCTGCGCGTCACCTGCAGCGCGGCCCCCCGCTCTATCCACAGCTCCGCGCGCCAAGGTTCGTTTTGCAAAATGACGTACCGCTCCGGATGTGCGGTGAGCGGCACATACCCGTATTTTCGTATATGCTCAGTCGCCGCCGCGCACCATTCCGACGAGTCGAGCGAGTCAAACTCCACCAAAAGGAACCGACTTTCGCCGAGCGGCTGCACGTCGCCGCTTTGCAGGCGGTCAAACAGCGTGCCGTCCGCCATCATTTCCATGCCGAAAAAGAGCTTTACGGGCAGACTTTCCCGTGCAGCCGCCGCTTTTAGACGCTCAAATTTTCCTAAATACTGCGTCTTCGTCACCCCCGCCCCGTGCGGCGTGACGGCTAAAGCTTTCGTGCCATGCTCTGATGCCATACGCAGCATCATGAGAGACGCTTCAAGCGTTTCCGCGCCGTCATCCACGCCGGGCAGCACATGCGCGTGCAGGTCGATATAGCTCATACCGTCTCCTCCCGTGTGCGGTGCGCGCCGTAATGGCCGTAGCCGTAATGCCCGTAGCGACCGTATTTTCCGTATCCGTAGCCATAACCGTACTTGCCGTAACCGTAGCCGGAAAGCCCCGCCTGTACGCCGTTCAGCACGCAGCCCGCAACGGTCACATCGCAGCTTAGGAGCTTTTCGATGCCCGCTTTGATCTTCGTCCGCGATGCGCGATCCTGCTCGATGACGTACACCACTGCGTCACAGCTTTCCGCCGCGGGCAGAATTTCCGCAAAGCGCGCGCTTTCCGGGGCAATGAGCAAAACGCAGTCCGCGTCTTCGCGCAGAGAAGCAATCGCGCCGCGCAGATTTTCGCCAACAGCGAGCACCTCGCGCGGCGAAAGCCCGCGGCTGCACGCGGCGTAGCGATACGGCTCTGCACCGCGCCGGTGCAGCACCTCCTGTACCGGGCAGTGCCTAAAAAGACACGCTTCCAGTCCCGGCGAGCGTTTATCCATGCCGCGCTTTAAATCTAAATCGATCAGTACCACGCTTTTGCCCATTTCGCCCAGCACATGCGCGGCAGTCATCGCCGTGGTGCGCACACCTTCCCCGGGCAGCGTACCGCAAAACAGCAGCACCTTGTCACCCGATGCCGCCATGCGACGTTCAAGGCGCATGGCAAGCCCGCGCGCAGCCTCGCGGTAATGCTCCGGCACATGCGGGTTCGTAAGGGTGAGCGTTTCGCGTCTACTCTTGCTTCGCTTTTTAAAAACGACCTTCGGCAGCGTGCCGAGACACAAAAGATGCAGCTTAGATGCAATCTCCTCCTCGCGCCGCACGGTGCGCCGTGTGCAGCCGTACAGCAGGATCAGTCCTGCGCCAAAAAGTAGGCCGTACGCCGCGCCCGTCAACGCCGCACGTTTACCGTCGAATATATTATACGGCGTGGTCGGCAAGCTTGGGGCGCTCAGCATATGGAGCTTAATGTCGCCCAACACGTAGCGTGCGGCCTCCGGGTAACAATCAATAGCGGCGTTCAGGACATTCAACGTGCTTTCGGCATTCGCGCCCGTCGCGGTCAGCGTGAACAGGTTGGAATCCTCCACTGCGCTCGCCGAAAGCGAAGCTGTAATAGAATCCGTGCCGAGCGCCTGCTTGATGCTGTCCGTTAAGAGCTCGCTTTCGAGTATGTACGGGAATGTGCGCGCGAGCTGCGAAGCCGTGGCGGTGTTGTAATAAAACCCGTAGCTGAACCCGCCGCTTTCCCCGCTGCCGGTGGCGACCGTGAACGAAGCCGCCGCGCGGTACATCGGACGATACGCGCGCTTTGCCGTGTACCACGAGCCCGCGGCGCACAGTACCGTGAGCAAAAGGCACGCCCACCACAGCTTTTTCACACCGCGCAGCACATCGTGCAAAAGCGTGATGATGTCGATGGGCTCCGGCGCCGCTTGCTTTTCCTTTTGCGTCTCCTCCATATGAACCTCCGAAATGCTTTATTTTTCATATACCGTAACGTTTTAAATGCCTGTCTGCGAATTTCACGGGCATTATAGCATTTTGCACCCGATTTCTCAAGCATTTTCGGGATATTGTATATATACAAATATCGCAAATTCCGTTAAAAAATGAAAAGAAGCGACGCCTCAAGCGAGGCGCCGCCAATAATCGACAAATTAAATTTCTATTTTAGTTTCAATCAGCCTTCCGGCTCCAGCACGCCGTACTTGCCGTCGCGGCGCTTATACACCACGTCAATCTCGCCGGTGTCGCCGTCACGGTACATGAAGAACGTGTGGCCCAGCATTTCCATCTGCAAAATGGCTTCTTCCACCGTCATGACCTTCACATAGAACGTCTTGCGCTTTGCGATTTCCGGTTCGTCTTCCTCGTCCGGCATATCGTAGTACGTATCCGGCAGCTCCACGGGCTGCATCTTCTGTGCGCGCTCAAGGCGCTTTTTATTTCTACGGATCTGGTTGCCCAGTGCCGCCACAACATCATCCAACGCTTCGTTCATTTCCGGTGCAGTGGCTTCTGCACGGTACAGCATGCCGCGCTGCTTAATCATAATCTCCACGGTCTGGCGATTCTTTTCCAGCGTTACGGTTACGGTAGCATCCGCGTCTTCATCAAAGATGCGGTCAAACTTAGAGAGCTTGCGCTGCACCAGTTCCTTAAAATTCTCTCTCAGGTTCACTTTTCTGCCAACGATCTTGATGTTCATACGTCTACCGGTTTTTCCCGCAAAAAGCACAAAGGGATGTGCTTTTTTTCATCTACGGAAAAAACACATCCTTTCTGAAAGACTCGGCTTTCATTATTCAGCTTACGGCTTCTGCCGTTCTCTGTACCTACAGTATAAATCATTTGAACAAAAATTGCAATAGAAAAATAAAATTTTCAAGATTTATAAACAATTTGTTTGCGATTTAAATTTCTCATAAAACAAAAAGCGCCGTTCCGAAGAACAGCGCCGTTTCTGCTTTACTTTAGTTGTTGCGCGGGCCCTTGCGGGAATAACCGCCGCCGCGCTTATTTTCCGCACGCTTGAGGTCCGAGATCTTCTCATCGCTCATCTGCTTAAAGCGGGACATCATATCTTCAAAAGAGCCGGAGTTTTCGCGCGCGCGCCACTCATAATCGCCCGGTCTTGCGGGGCTCTGCACCGGGGCAGAAGCTTCGCGGCGGTGATAGTTGTTCTGGCGCGGGGGTCTGCCGTTCTCATCGCGGCGGCGCGGGGGGCGCTGCTGCTGCGCGTTTTCGTCTGCCTTTTTCATGGAAAGGCTGATCTTGCCGTCTTCATTGATGCCGATGATCTTGACCTTCACGGTCTGGCCTTCCGTGACGAAATCGCGAATCTCCTTTACGAAGACCGGGGCAACCTCTGAAATGTGCACCATACCGGTCTTGCCGTTACCGAGATCGACGAATGCGCCGAACTTTGTGATGCCCGTTACCTTGCCCTCAAAAATTGCTCCGACCTCAAGCTTTGTTTCCTGCATACCCTCTAATTTTCCTCCGGGATTTCAAATTTGTTAGTTGTTGCCGCCTACATTGTAGAACACACGCTCGCCGGGCTTTACATAGTCCAGTTCGCGGCGTGCCACCTTCTCCGCATAGTCTGTGTTGTCTGCGTTCTCTTCATCCAGGTCATAGCGCAGCTCGTCATTGACGACCTGCTGTTCCTTAAGCTCGTTTTTCAACTGCTGCAGTTCGTCCTTTTTCTGGCTGATGGAGATCTGCTGCCCGACGAGCATAGTGACCATGAAGCACGCAAAACAGAACACGGCGACCTTTAAAAGGAGGCTGCCCTTATAGCGTTTAATCTTGACTTCTTCCATGGGATTCCTCCCCTTTCCTTATGCCGAGCGTTCGGCTGCTTTTCTTGTTCCATTATATAATGATGCGCCGTCATTATTCAAGTCCTTTTTTTGCTTTTTTTCGATTTGTTCAGAAATGATTTGCGTTTTTTCCCGCTTTTTAGCAATGCTTCCACCTTTTTCCGCCGTCCTTGCGCGTATTTTGCAAAAATTCGGTTTCTAAAGCAGTGCAAGCGGCGCTCTGCATACGGCAAAAAGCGGCAAATGCCGTGCGTCACCGTGACCTGCACGCATAAAAAGCCGATGACTTCGCAGGCGATCTGAAAAAAGCGCGCGTGCCCGGCGCTGACCGCAAGGGACACCAAAAACGTGACGACGGCGGCAAAAAGACAAAACAGCACATCCGTAACCGCTGCCGCGATTTTGCCGAGAGAGAACAGCAGGCGCAAAAACTCCAGCACGGCAAACGCAAACCCCAGAAGAACGCCGCACACAAGGCACAGCAACAGCGTTTCTGCCGGAATGCCGCTCATTTTAAAAGCCTTTTCAAAACGCCCGTCGGGCGCACGCCGTCTGTGTACGAAAGCGCCAGCACGCGGCCCTTTACGAGCAGCTCGCCCGTTTCGGCGCTCATGTTTTCAATGTACAGCCCTTCGCCCTTAATGTGCAACCTTCCATCTGCCGTCTGCACCGTGATGAGCGTCTCGCTGAAAAAATCCACGCGCGTAACGCCGCTTGCCGTAAGACGCGAGCGGTTTTCAATGTGCAAAGAATGTGCTTTTGCGCTTGCCGTCTGTGCCACTGTATCACCGATCCTCTTTTATGCTGTATCGCCTATTTATATGCAGCGATTTTCGGAAAAAGACCGAACAAGCAGCGAATATTTATGCAAAAGAGCAGCTCAGCACGTTAAAAGCACAGTCAAAAAAACTTACTTTTCTTCGATGATCTCGTACATCATAGCCGCTTCGTCTTTTTTTGCATATTCATTCACGGAAACGACGCGGGCCTTCACGGTGCGCGCGCCGAGCGTGAGCTCGATGACATCGTTCACCTTCACATCGTAGGAAGCGCGGGCAATCTTGCCGTTGACGACGACTCGACCGGCGTCGCAGGCTTCGTTTGCCACGGTGCGGCGCTTGATAATGCGGGAAACCTTCAAGTATTTATCCAGTCTCATGTTCAAACTCCTTTTCTTTAATACATGGAGGCATAAAACTGCCTATAACAGAAGAACGGACCCACTTCGGGATCCGTTCCATCACAAATTATTTGCCAAAATTACTTATTGACAGATTCCTTCAGGGCCTTGCCAGCCTTGAATGCCGGAGCCTTGGAAGCCGGGATCACGATCTCAGCGCTCGTTCTCGGGTCACGGCCAACGCGCTCGCCTCTCTCGCGAACTTCAAAGGTGCCGAAACCTGCGATCTGAACCTTCTCGCCGCCTGCGAGGGACTCTGTGATGGAAGCGATAACAGCGGAAACAGCGTTTTCCGCGTCTTTCTTGGAAATGGTAGCCTTTTCTGCAACAGCAGCAATGAGTTCTGTTTTATTCATTATGAATAACCTCCAAATTTTTAGATTTATCTTCATCACCCACGGCGCGAACCATCGCCGGAGCGTGAATTGCTTTATTCTTCTGCGCCGAACTGCTCAATGTACGCGCGGCAGGCTTCAGACAGCGCCTGCTCTGCATCTACGCCGAGACGGCGTGCGAGCTCCGTTAAATTGAAAAGCGCTTTGCCAATCGATTCCGCGCCGTTTTCTTCGGTTGCACCGCTTACAGCTTTGCAAACGCTTTCACGCAGGTCATCGGTCGTGCCGTTATCCGCGCCCATTTTCGCTGCCTTTTTCAGTACCTTCTGGGTACGCATCAAAGCGGGCATGGCGGGCGTTACGCTTTCAAGCACCTCGCGGTCGGACTTCTGTTTTTTCGTCTCGCGCTTAATCTGATCCCAGTTTGTCAGCACCTGCTCGGTCGTGTCCGCCGTCACATCGGCAAACACATGCGGGTGACGCTGCACCATTTTGGCAGCAACGTCGCTGATAACATCGTCAAGGTCGAACCGACCGGCTTCACGCTCGAGCTCACTGTGGAACGCCACCTGAAAAAGCACATCACCAAGCTCCTCGCGCAGCAGCACGGGGTCTTCCGTATCGATGGCTTCTATCGCTTCGTAGCACTCCTCCAGAAAATCGCGGCGGATGCTCTTGTGATCCTGCTCGCGGTCCCACGGGCAGCCGTCCGGCGCACGCAGAATCGTGATGATCTCCTTGAGATCTTCCAGTGTATAACGGGATTTTCCTACATATTTCAACGCAGCTTTCATATTTTACCCTATCCCCCTGCTTTTTGCAAGTATTTTTCAAGTCTTTTTGTAATTTTTTCTCCGTTTGGCAGTGCTTTGATGTCTTCTTCACAGATCCCGCGTGCAATCAGCAGGAAAACAACATAGATAAGCGCCCCCAAAAACACCGCAGGCAGCGCGGAAAAACGCGATTCCGGCAGCACCGCACACCATGCTTTGTGTGTTAAGAGAGCCGCCACGCCACAGCAAACGGAGGCCAGAAACGGCTTTTTAAAAGTGGAAAAGAAATCTATTTTCACGCCTGCAATACGCCGTATCGCAATGCACGCCAACACACTTGCGAGCGCATAGCACACGAGCGTGCCGACGGCGCCGCCAAGCACGTTCACACGCGGCACAGCGGCGAGCGTGTAATCGAGCACGGCTTTTACGCATAGCCCAATGAGCGTCAGAACCACGGGCAGCTCCACATGGCCCATCGCCTGCAAGATGCTGTTCAGCGGCCCGCACAGCGCCGCAAAAACGGACGCCGCGCCCAAGGTCGTCAGCACGCGCCCCACGATGACCGTGCCCGGCCGTGCACCGTAGATCAGTAGTGCGGCGGGCTGCGCCAAAACGGAAAGTCCCACCCCCATCGGCAGTGCCGTCAAAAACGTAATACGCAGCACCGCTTCCACGGTGCGCTTCAGTTTCTGCGAATCCCCCGTCTGGAATGCCCGTGTCACGCTCGGCAGCGCGCTGACCCCGAACGACTGCGTTACGCTTGGCACGAGCAAAAAGAGGGTCAGCGCCATATTGTAGCAGCCGAAAAGGTAGTTCGGCACAGTTTCCGGCGCGGCGAGATTCCCTTTGGGGATCGCGCCAGCGTACATGGAAAGCAACGCTGCGGGGTCTGTCTGCACGGCATAGGCGACACGCGTCTGCAAAAATGACGCATCAATGAGTCCGGAAAAGCTCATGGCGACTGCCCCAAGCGAAATGGGCAGTGCAGTGCGCAGCAATTTTCCGGCCCAAATACGCTTGCTTTTCGGCTTCGGCGCGCGTTGCAGCATCGCTTTTGTGACGCCGTCCCTGCGACTTTGGAAGACAAGCGTCAAAAGCCCCAGCACCGCGCCGAGCGTCACGCCGAGGATTGCGGCAGCAGCACCTAAAGCGCAGACAAGCTGACAGCCATCTGCTTCACTTTTCACGGTACAGCCGAATACCGTGCCGCTCGCTTGCAGCTCCCGTGTGCCCATATGCATCACAAAAATCGCGCCGGAAAGCCCGAAAATAAGCTTGCCGAGCGATTCCGCAACCTGCGAACGCGCCGTAGGCAGCATATTGCGCAGGCCCTCAAAATAGCCGCGGTACACGGAGGAAATACTACACAGCGCGGCACACGGCGCAAGCGCCAACATGGAGAAAAGTGCGCCGGGGCTTTGCACCAAGCGCGTATAAAGCGGTGCAAAGCTTGCCATCAGCAGAGCACAGAGAACGCCGATGACCGAAAACACCGGCAGCGCCGCCGCTTTGATTTGCCGCACGTCATGAAAATGTCCTAAGGCGTCCTCCGCCGCAGTCAGCCGCGCCACTGCCACGGGAAAACCGACGGTGGAAAGGCTGAACAGCACGTTAAAAAAACTGTACGCCGTGCTGAAATATCCCATACCGTCTTCCGTGATGATACTCGATAACGGGATTTTAAACAACGCCCCAATGGCCTTCACCAGAAGAACGCCGAACATTAAAATGAACGCACCGTGCAGAAATCCCTGCTGCACGCGCGCCGCGGGCCGTTTTTGCTCCATAAAACCCTTCCGTTTCAAAAAAGTTTCTCGGCGAAAGAAAAGGAAAGAGGGGGGCACCTCTTTCCTTCTGGTTTTACGTCCTTGCAGGTCGGACCCGCGTTTTCAATTATTCCTCGGTCGTTTTCTCGGTCTTGACTTCCTCGGTCGGCTCAGCCGTCTTCTCTGTCTCGATTGTAACTTCCGTCGTCTCCGGCTCTGCGGGGACTTCGGCCTTCTCGACTGCTTCGGCAGCTTCTTCCGGCTCTGCCGGTGCGTTCTCCAGCTTTGCGCCGCAGTGGCTGCAGAACATGGAATCCGTCGGCATCTTCTTGCCACATGCCGGGCAAGTCACTTTATTCTGCATGGAAGCGTACTGTGCGGAAACCGCGGAAAGCTGTGCATACAGATCATCGATACCGGCGATCTGATCTGCAAGCTCGGCTTCGTCTGCGGAACCGGCCTTCTTGGCCTCGTAAATGAAGCGGCCAAGCTCCTGATAGCGCTTCGTAATCTCGCCGTTCAGCTCGGACATATTGATGCGCAGCTTGGACATATCCACAAACTGGCCTGCCATTTTGCCTACGGTCTGTGCAGCGGATTTTGCGTTGACAACAACATCATCAAAAATTCCCATAACAAATTCTCCTTTTGTGGTTTGGAAACGGAACCTTAAGAAGCACACCGTTTCATGTACCTTTCTTCAGTCCTATTATAGCGCAATTTGTGTCAAAAAGCAAATGACAAACCGGCAATTTTGTAAACAAAGGTTAAATTTTTCCTGACAATAACCTTAATTCGTACCGTTTTCTACTTTCGGACCCAAAAATTCACGCAGCATGGAGTTTGCAGGCACCAGCTCGGCATCAATGGGCTCAAAGCGCATCAGACGGGCATCTAAATCGCGCGCCTTACGGTAACACGGGTTATCCTCCGGAATCTCACGCAGAAGCGGAATGACAAGCCTGCGCAGCACACACGGTTCATAGATATGAATGGAGTTCACCGTGTAGTCCGCGGAAAGGCGGTACGGGCGGATGTATTTATCTTCGCCCGCCACCACATTATCCCACATGGCGATGGTGCGCTCCGGCATGGTATCGCGGGAACGGATATCACGCGAGATGCGGCGCACAAGGCGAATATCCATCGGCGAAATGACCTCGCCGTTGATGTCCTTGATCTGCTGCTTCACGCTGACATATAGCTTTATGGTGCTGCCCTCCGGCAGATCACGCGTAAAAATGGGGTTCAGCGCGTGCAAACCCTCCATGATAACGAACCCGCGGTCGCTGACATCGAGCTTTCTTGCCGCCAATGTTCGGGTCTTCGTTGTAAAATCGTACTCCGGCAAAAGGCAGGAGCCGCTGTGAATGACGGAATTCAAACAATCCTGAATAAGCGCAATGTCGAGCGCGTCCACGGTCTCATAGTCCTTTTCGCCGTTCGGCAGCACGGGCGTTTCGTCCGGGCCAAGGTAAAAATCGTCAAGCGAGACAATCTCGGCGTGCACACCGAGCTTGCCGAGCTCGCGCTGCAATAAATGCGCCGTGGTCGTCTTGCCGCTGGAGGACGGCCCCGCCAGCATGCACACCTTCGCGGTTTTGTAATGCGTCACAATGTTGCGCGCAATGTTCTCGATGTGCTCGTGATAGGAATCCTCCACCTCATCGATCATGACTTGCGGGTTCAAAAGCGCCGCGTCGTTAATCTGCTCTAAGTGATTGATATATTTAATGTAACCGCTTGCGAAATTGCTCATATTGCTTCGCGATGCCCTCCTTTCGTTCGAGAATCTCCGGGTAACGGCTGATATATTCATACGAATATTTGAAGTTAAAAATGCGTGAAAGATCTTCGGAATACGGGTTCTTAAGCTTCGTCACGCCGCCTGCGCCGCACGCCAGCACCGTTTCGGTCTCATCCATCGTGAAAATATTATATGCACACTCGGTGCCCGGCTTTGCCCAGCCCGTATTCTCCAAATTGCCCGCCATGCGGCTTTGGCGATAGAGATAATACGGCTCAAGCCCCCGCTCTGTCAGCCGCTTTTCGGCATAAGCCATCATGCGGTCGGCAAGCGCGGCATCGGCGTGGGCCTTGTTGATCTCGCCGCTCTGCGTGATGAACGAGGAGCGCTTCAATGCGAGCGAGTGCACCGTCACGTTCTCAGGGTCAAGCGCAATGACCTTTTCGATTGTGTCACAGAACGTCTCATACGTGTCACCCGGCAAGCCGACAATGAGGTCCATATTGATATTCGTAAAGCCCGCTTCCCGCGCGAGGTGAAACGCATCCACAGTCTGCTGCGCCGTGTGGCGGCGGCCGATGTTTTCGAGCACGTTGTCCTGCAAGGTTTGCGGGTTGATGCTGATACGCGAAACGCCGCTTTTAAGCAGCGCATCCAGCTTTGCACGGTCAATGGTATCCGGGCGGCCGGCCTCCACCGTAAGTTCCTCGCACTGCGACATGTCGAACGAATCCTTCACAACGCGGATCATCTCGGAAAGCTGCTCTGCGGAGAACGTCGTGGGCGTGCCGCCCCCGACATACACAGCGCGCAGGTTTAAGCCCAAAGCATCGGCGACTTTCGCCGTCTCTTTCAGCTCTTCCAAAAGCAGGCGGTGATATTCCGGGATCTGTTTCTTGGCCTTTTCCACGCTCTGCGAAACGAATGAGCAGTACGCGCAGCGCGTGGGGCAGAACGGCACGGAAATGTACAAAGAGTAGTCGTTTTCACGCACTTTATCCGTAATGGGCTTTTGTGCGCGCAGGGTGCGCACCGCAAGTGCCGTTTTTTCGTTTGAGACGAAATATTTTTCGCGGAACAGCCTTGCCGCTTCCGCTTCGCCGTGCTGTTCGGTCAGCTGGCGCAGGAGCTTAATGGGGTGAATGCCCGTCAGCATACCCCAGCGCGGCATTTTGCCCGTGTGGGCGCAAAATGCATCAAATAATAAAGACACCATGCCGTATTCGGTCTCTGCGCCCACTTTTGCTTTGCGCTCCGTTTTGCCGTCTGCGTCTTCAATGCGCACGATATATTCGCCGTTTTCTTCGGCGGTGTACACCGTGCGGTTTTCATCGCTCGGCATAAATTCGTGCTGTACCGTGACTTTGTCAAACGGGTAAAACACGCGGCAGAGGTTTTCCGCCTCATAATGATAAGGGTGATCGATAATATATAAAACCATACATTTTCCTTTATAAATACGGATTTCGGCGCTTTTCGTCTTCCAGCGTCGTCACGGGGCCGTGGCCGCCGCAGATATCGGGATTTCCGGGCAGCGCCGCAAGCTTTTTCAGAGACTCACGCAGCTCGGCACTGTTGCCGGTTGGCAGGTCGCACCGCCCGACGGAGTAACCCATCAGCGTATCGCCCGTAAACACGGCGTCCGGCGTAATGTAACTCACGCCTCCCGCGGTGTGGCCGGGCGTGTGCAGCACCGTGACCGGCACTTCGCCGATCTGAAATATTTCACCATCTTTGAAAGCCTCGTGCACCTTGCAGGTGATAGACTCGTACATCATGAGAAGTGAGCCGTTTTGCTTATCGTCCGCTGCAAACGCCGCTTCCGTCTCATAGGCGCACACCGGCACACCGAGCATCTCGTGCAGGCGGTCAGCCTCCCAAATGTGGTCAAAATGGCCGTGTGTCAGCAAAATTCTCTGCACCGTATATTTTTTGATTTCATTTAACAGTACGTCGTTCAAAAAGCCGGGGTCAACGACCGCCGCCTGATTCGTTTTTTCATCGATGAGCAGGTAGCAATTTTCCGAAATAGGCCCGCCCGTTATACATTTATATTTCATATCTTTGTTTACCTTTAGCTGCGGTCAATAGAGATTACGCCCTTAATCTTCTGCAAGCGGTCAATAACGGTCTGCAGGTGCGAAAGGCCGTTGATGGTAATCGTTGCCGAAATGACGGCATTCTCCGAGTTTTTGATCTCGCGGGAGTTGAGCGAGTGAATGAAAATGTGCATGTTGAAAAGCTGCTGGGTCACGTCTGCGAGCAGGCCGGAACGGTCGGTTGCCACAATATGCAGCGTAGACTTGAACTCTTCCTTGACTTCACCCGCCCAGTACGCACGCACCCAGCGCTCCGGCTCCGGCGCCTGCGAGAAATCCTTCGGCACGTTCGAGCAGCTGCGTTTGTGGATGGAAACGCCGAAACCGCGCGTGATGAAGCCGACGATCTCATCGCCCGGCAGCGGATTGCAGCAGCGGGAGAACTTGATGAGACAGTTGTCCATACCCTCTACGAGCACGCCGCCTGCCGCTTTCTTGTTGAGGTTCGGTGGCGGGGTCTGCTGCGCAATCTCCTGCTGCGGTTCGGGTGCAGGTTTGTGGGTCTTCTGGTATTCCTCTTTTACGCGCGGCAGGAGCTTCCAAAGCTGAATGCCGCCGTAGCCGACGGCCGCGTAAAAATCATCGGGCGTGACGCAGCTGTGGCGGCGGCCGGCGCTTTCCAGCATGAACTGCATCAGCTCGTCGCTCATCACGATGCCGTTGCGCTTAAATTCGCGCTCCAGCTCTGCCTTGCCCTCTACGATGTTCTCATCGCGCTTTTCTTTCTTGAACCATGCGCGGATCTTATTGCGTGCTTCGCTTGTACGCACGATGGAAAGCCAATCGCGGTTCGGGCCGCGACCGACCTCCTTTGTCGTCAAAATCTCAATGATCTCGCCCGTTTTTACCTTGTAATCGAGCGGCACGATCTTCTGGTCAACCTTTGCACCAATCATGCGGTTGCCGACGGCGGAATGAATGGCATACGCAAAATCAATAACCGTAGAGCCCATCGGCAGGTTGATAACGTCGCCTTTCGGGGTGAAGACGAACACCTCTTCCGGCGCAAGATCGGTCTTGATGGAGCGCACAAGGTCGGTGATATCTTCACTTTCGGACTGGTTATCGAGCATGTTGCGGATCCACTGCAAGCGGCCCTCCAGCGAGTCGGGCTTTTCGTTGCCGCTCGTCATGCCGAGCTTATACTTCCAGTGCGCTGCGATGCCGTATTCTGCCGTGTGGTGCATTTCCCACGTGCGAATCTGCACCTCGAACGGGATGCCCTCTTTGCTGATGACCGTCGTGTGCAAGGACTGGTACATGTTCTGCTTCGGCGTGGAAATGTAGTCCTTAAAGCGGTTCGGCAGCGGGGTGAACATATCATGGATGATACCGAGCACATTATAGCAATCGTTGATGGTATCGACGATTACGCGCAGGGCGAACACGTCGTAAATTTCGTCAAAGCTCTTACCCTGAATGAACATCTTGCGATAAATGCCGTTGACGCTTTTTACGCGCCCTTCAATATATACGCCTGGGATAAGCGGCTCCACACGACTGCGGATCATTTCTTTCGTTGTCTCAATAAACTGCTTGCGCTTTGTGCTGCGCGCCTCAAGGTTATCCTCAATCTCCTTATACGCCACAGGGTCAAGGTACTTTAAAGAAACGTCCTCCATGTATTCCTTAACCTTGCGCATACCGAGACGGTGCGCAATGGGTGCGTATACCTCAAGACATTCCAGCGCCTTGTCGCGCTGCTTCTGCGGCGCCACATATTCGAGCGTCGCTAAATTGTGCATGCGGTCCGCAAATTTAATAATAATCACGCGGATGTCCTCGCTCATCGCAATAAGCATTTTGCGCAGGTTTTCCGCCTGCTGCTCTTCACGGGAGGAGAACGGGATCTTGCCGAGCTTTGTCACGCCGTCCGTCAGGTTTGCAATCTCCTTACCGAACGCTTTCACAATGTCGTCATACGTAACCGGCGTGTCCTCAATGACGTCATGCAGCAGACCTGCCACGACGGACGGGGTATCCATGCCGAATTCCACAAGCTTATACGCCACCGCAATGGGGTGGATGATGTACGGCTCGCCGGAGCGCCGCACCTGTCCCTGATGCGCTGCCTCCGCGAACTTATACGCTTTTTCGATCAACGCGAGGTCATATTCTTTTTCGCTTTTTTCGATCAGTGACACAAGGTCCGCATACGTTTTTGCTGCTTCTGCCATCGTTTTTCACTCCTTCCGTTCCCTTATTGCAGTGCCAAAAGCACCGGGGAACGTGTAATATCTGTTTTGCCGCTCGTTTCGATGAGCGTTGCCGTAAATGTATCGTCTGCAATTTCGCTGTGTACCAAGCCGCGCTCCTCAAATACAAGAAGCGCCGTTTTAAAGAGTCCCAGTGTCATATCTTTTCCAAACTGCGAAACAAACCGAACCTGGTCCGTCTCTTTACCGTTCACCGTGCGCAGTGCGCGGTAAATAGCTGCTAAGCACGCGCGGTCGGGGTATAATCTGTTTTTATCCTCCGCGGAAAGCACCTCGCCGCGCTGCCACTTTTCAAAGCTCGCAAGCGACGCTATATTCTTTTCCGTATTGAACGCTGCAAACTTCATATCGCGCACGATGACAGTCAGCGACGGCTGGCCGCGAAATTCGCGCGCCTCCAGCTGCACCGCAAGGTCGATCTTATCGCCGATGTGGTACGGCAGCTCCTCGGGCTTTGTATTAAAACGCATCGCCGTGATGACCGCGCCGTTCTTTTCTAAGGTCAGGCGCAGATGCCCCCTGCCGCCGACCGGTGTGACATTGGAAAGCTCCATGTTGAATAAACCGAACACCGGCTGCGGGTTGCCGTTTCCAAACGGTTCCAACTGCGTCAGGCTTTGCGCCATGGAAACCGAAAGCGCCGCCGGGTTCAGCTTGCAGTCCAGTGTGACAGTCTGCGTGGGCATCTGCGGGAAGTGCTCCGCCGCATACTGATTGATGCGCTTGCGGAACGCTTCGATGTTTTCGGGCTTCAACGTGATGCCCGCCGCCATGGGATGTCCGCCGAATTTGATGAGCAAGTCGCCGCACGCGCAGATGGCTTCAAACAGCGAGAAACCCTCAATGCTTCTGCCGCTGCCCTTCGCCTCTGTTTCGCCGCGCGAAATGATCATGCACGGCTTGCCGCAGCGCTCCGTAACACGGGACGCCACAATGCCGATAACACCATGGTGCCAATTTTCACCGTCCACCACGACCACGCGGTCTTTCATGTATCCTTTCGCTTCGATATTCGCAAACGCCGCTTCGGCAATCTCTGCTTCCACACGGCGGCGTTCCTCGTTGTCGGCGCAGATTTCCTCACTCAGTACCTCGGCTTCCTCTTCATAGCCGCTGATGAGCAAGCGCACAGCGCGTTCCGGCGCGCCCATACGGCCCGTCGCGTTGATGCGCGGCACCAGCGTAAACGCCACATTTGTGCTCGTCAATGCCTTGCCTGCAATGCCTGCGTTTTCCAAAAGTGCCTGCACGCCCGGGCGGTCGCTCTGTGAAAGACGCTCAAGACCCGCGCGGATCAGCGTGCGGTTTTCACCCGTCAACGGCACAATATCGCCGATGGTGCCGATGGCCGCGAGATCGCTGTATGCTTCTAACAGATCTTCCACGTCGCCCGCGCCGTCCTCCAGCGCCATAAGCAATTTAAACGCGATGCCTACACCGGAAAAATGCTTATAGGGGCTTGTGTCATCCGGTCGGTATGCGTCCACGACCGCCACGGCATCGGGCAATATCTCCTGCGGGCGGTGATGATCGGTGACGACCACATCAATGCCAAGCTCGTTCGCGCGCGCTACCTCCTGCACGGAGGAAATGCCGTTGTCGACCGTGACAATGAGCGACACGCCTTGCTCTTTTAAGTATTCCACGGCGCCGATGTTCATGCCGTAGCCTTCGCCCTCGCGCTGCGGTATGTAGAAGATTACGTCCGCACCACGCGTTTCAAGGTACGAATACAGCATAGCGGTCGAAGTCACGCCGTCGGCATCGTAATCCCCGTAAACCGCGATTTTTTCCATGTTGTCCACCGCGCGGGTAATACGCGCCGCAGCTTTGTCCATATCTTTTAAAAGAAACGGGTCGGAGAGCGGCTCGCCCTCGCCAAGAAATTCCCGCAGATGCGCGGCATCGTCAAGGCCGCGAATATTCATCAGCATCGCGAGGAAGAACGGCACGCCATACGTCTGTGCAAACGCCGCCGCACGTTCCTTATTGAGAGGACGCACCTCCCATTTTCGCAAGATCATTTTGCTTCACCCTTTAAATCAAAAGCCCGATTTTCCGCGCACCCCCAACTACTGCGCGGCAACCGTGTCCTGTGTAAATTCGTTTCATTTCTAAAAGAATATTTTAGCATTTTTTTGCCGGTTATTCAACAGAATTTCACAATTATCTGCGAAACTGTTTGTAGAAAAAGAAAAACACATTCTCCATCTGTCGGCAAAGCGACGAACAAAGTCTTTGATTAAACTTTCTTCAAGAAAGTTTACGGATTCTCAAGGCAGTGCCTTGAGTCGTCGTCCGCAGACGACGAAACGCTTTTGCGTTCGCGAAAACAAGGAACGATAGTAAGCAATGCTTCGCATTGCTACGAAACTTCCTGTGGACGTTCAAGTCGTAGGAAGCCCGGCTGTATGGGTTTTCTGAACAAGACACCAAAGTGTCTTGTTTTATACGCGCTCAGCGCAAAATAATTTCTCGAATTTTTGTTGATTTTTCCTGAAGAAAAAAGTCGATAAATTATAGAAAACAGGAAAGGCATGTGGTAAAATGGAAATGAAAGATTCTGTATCTTTGCAGAAAAGAGGTGCCGTTATGGAAGAAAAAACACGGAAACCCGAAACCGCCAAGCAGACCGCTAAAGAACGCCATGTGCCGGAGCACGAAGACGAGCACCAACACGGCAACCCGCAATTTGCGCTTAAGGTGCTGCTTATTCTCATCGCCATCATCTTGGTGATCGTTATTTTAAAAGCCACCGGCGTACCGTTCGCTGTAAAAGACTGGCTTTCGCACGTCACCGGCGACATGATCGCGCTACGCTGAATGTACTCTCCCCATAAAACACAAACCCGCCGAAACTTTTCAGCTCGGCGGGTTTTCATTTTGCTTATTTAGTCCGAAGCACCACTGGTGGAAGATTCGGTTTTCGGCGAAAGCGTCACATGCGCCGTGTAGCTGCCGGTCGCCCAGCAGGAATCCGCATTGTTAATCGTCACCGTCACCGGCGCTTCCATGCTGCCGCTCGGGTCTGTCACCGTGGAAAGATCCACCGTACAGAAAACGGAATCTCCCGTCAGCTTCGAGATCTGCGCCGCCGTGCCGATGATCTTCAGCGTGAGCGTCTTTGTGGAAAGCTCTGCTTCCATACCCTCCGGCACGTTGGTGACGCTGATGTTGCTCGTCAGCACAGACGTTTCCTTGTAACCGTTCAGGTTGAATGTAACGGTCGCGTTTTCCACTCGCGTCACATTTGTCACACCGCTCGGCACCGGGATAGCCACCGTGAACGTGTTGTTTTCCGGCGTAACGTCCAGGAAGTTGATCGGCGTGGAGAGCGTCAGGGTCGTGTACTTTGAGACCGTTTCACCGTCGCCGGCAATTTCAATTTCTGCCGGGTCGATCGTGATGCGGTTCGAGGCAAAACTGTCCGGAATATTGCGCACATCCACTTCCAGCTTGACCGTCTGTCGGCTCGTCACCGGAATGGAGACCTCCACCGTGTCGTCGCTCAGCTTCAAATAGAGCTCCGTTGGGTCAAGTACATTGCCGTTCGCGTCGTACAACGTCACTTTGCAGGAAAGCGACTTCGACTGCGTGAGCTCTTCGCTGAACTTATATTCCAACACGGCACGCGCCACCTTGTTCACGCTGCTTTCCGGGCCGGAGACCGTGATAAGCTCCGTAGAAAGTGTGGGCGTAGAAGGCGCATAGTAATTTTCCGCCGTAGTGTACTGAAAATCTGTTTCCAAAGTGAGCTGCGTTTCTTTATATTTATCATACACCACTGTGATCTCGGACGGCGAAACGCTTTCCACCTCGTATTCGGCGAGGGTGTTGCCCTTTTTTGCTGCGCGCAGAGAAAGCGTCGTCTGTTGCAAGCTGCTGCCCGTCAGCATGCTGACGGAAGGATCCAGCGTCGCCGTAACGCCGATGTCCTCGCTCGTCACCTTACTTGTGATGAGTGAGTTGCCCGTAATACTCACATCCGTCGCGCTGCTGCTCATACTGAACACGCGCACACCGGCTTCCTGCGCCGTATCGGAAATTTCAACGTTAATCGGCACATTGCGGATTACGGTCGCACGGCTTTCGGAGCTGCTCGCCATCATGGCAAACCAGACGGCCGCCGCGGCAAGGAATGAAAAGATAAGCAAAATTGTGTTGTTTTCAAACACGCGTAAGCGTTGTTTTACTTCGTTTCTGGGTTTCTTAGACATTTTTGCCATCACTTCTTCACCGTCCTTTTGCTTTTCAGCACGTCGAACTTACGGCGCACGGTGGAAGCTTCTTCCTGCGGAATGAGGTACCCCTCCAAAACATCACGCAGCGTATCGCGCGTAAAGCGGCGCGCCAAAACGCCGTTTACAGCCACGGAGATCTGCCCCGTTTCTTCCGAAACCACCACGACCACGGCATCCGATTCCTCACTGACACCGAGCGCCGCGCGGTGACGCGTGCCGAGCTCTGCAGAGACCGAAGTGTTTTTCGTCAGCGGCAGAATACAGCCCGCCGCATGAATCATGCCGTCGCGAATGATCATGGCGCCGTCATGCAAAGGCGCCTTATTGAAGAAAATATTGCCCACGATCTGGCCGGAAGGCTCGCAGTTGATCTGCGTGCCGGTCTCAATGATGTCACCAAGCTTCGTTTTGCGCTCGAATACGATAAGCGCGCCCATTTTGAGCTGCTGTAAAATACCCACGCCGTCTACCACGGCGTTGATTGCCTTGCGGATCTGCGCGCGGTCATAGCTGCGGTCACGGCCTGTTACCACAGCCGCAATAGATTGTCCGACGTTGTTGCGGCCCACTTGCTCGAGCGCCTTGCGGATTTCCGGCTGAAACACGATGAGGATTGCGACGAAAGCGAACTGGAAGAAATACGCCAGCACGCGGCTGACCATCACCAGATTAAAATACGAAGAAATAATAAACAGAATGACAAGTAGAAAAAGTCCCTTTACAAGCTGCCCCGCGCGCGTTTCGCGCACAAGCTTGACCACACCGTAGATCAAAAATGCAACGATGATAATATCAACGGCATCTTTAAATTGAAAATTCATGGCAATGCTCACCATCCACTCCCACCAGGAAGCAATGGCTTCAAAAACCTTATTCAAAGCATTCACCTCTTTGCACAGGATTCGGCGGTACATGCACACGGTGCACATCCGCTCATACGATTTACTTTCTACAAAACCTAAATGCGTACTGTATATAGTTTAACACAAAGAGGTGGGGATGAAAAGGGGGAATTGTATGTTTTTTCCTGTTCTTTTCTGTATTTTTCGATTTTTATTTACACTTTGTTCATTTTTATTCGACTTTTCGCGCCGCACTTTCAGCCCGGAGCGAATAGACCGTGCGAATCAGCTCCGTAATGTCCCTGTCGGTCGTGAACGCACCCGGCGAAACGCGCACCGCGCCGCCGGGCGTTTCACCGTCCGTTCCCATTTTGCGGTGTACGAGCGGTGCACAGTGGAACCCACAGCGCACGGCAATGTTCCGCTTTGCAAGTACCTCTCCCACTTCTTCACTCTGCATGCCGCGCACGTTAAAGCCGAGCACCGGCACAAAGTACATCGTGTCCGGCATTGCGGTGTATAAAACAACATGCGGCATGTTTTTGAATGCCTCGTATACGCGGCGAATGTGGCGCATTTCCCTCTCCCGCAGCATGTATTCACCGTTCGTGCGCACAAAATCCATGCCCGCGCCGAGTGCGAGGATGCCCGGCACATTCTGCGTGCCGCTTTCAAGGTACTCCGGCATTTCCCGCGGCTGGTCTAACTCCAACGCGCGCGTACCCGTGCCGCCCTGTATCAGGCTTTCCAGCTTTTCGCCGTTTTTCGTAATGAGCATACCCGTGCCCATCGGACCGTATAACCCCTTGTGTCCTGCGCAGCAAAGGTAATCGATGCCGTCGCGCTCCGCATGAATGGGAATCACCCCGCCGGACTGCGCCGCGTCCACGCAGATCTCCGCGCCGTATATATGCGCAAGCGCCGCCAGCCGCTCCACAGGCACGCGAATGCCGAATACATTCGAGGCCTGTGTGCAGACAAACAGCCTTGTGTTCTCGCGCATCGCATGACGGAACGCGTCGAGCGTCGCGTCGTTGTCGCCGGGCGTCACGGGCACAACGGTAAACGAAACACCGTGCGCCTCCATGGCTTTCAGCGGCCGCAAAACCGCATTGTGCTCCAAATCGGTCACAAGCACATGGTCGCCACGCTTTAACGAGTGAATAACGATATTCAACGACTGCGTGCAGCTCGGCTGAAACGAGATGCACTCCGGGCCCGCCGCACCGAAAAAGCTCGCCGCCTTCTGCCGCACATCGTAGACCGCCTGCGCCGTCTGCAAGCTCATTTTAAACCCGCCGCGGCCGGGGTTCGCGCCGAACTGCTCCAGTGCCTGCGCCATTTTGCGGCGCACCGAAAGCGGCTTTGGGTACGTCGTCGCGCTGTTATCGAGATAGATCATTTCTTTTCGCCCCGTTCCGCACGGTAGAACACTTTCACGCCTGCATCCCGCAAAATGCGCTCCGCTTCGTCCGTGCGCTGCGGAACATATACACCATAGCCGCAGCCGCTTTCTCGGGTGCGCGGCAGCCGCTCAATGTAGGCTTTTATCCCTCTTTGAAAAAGCAGATCACGGCTTTTCAGCGCATAGGTCACGCTGCTGACAACAATAAGCCGCTTCCCGCCCGTGTCTCTTTTGTTTTCCATTGCAAGCACCTCCAAGCCTTCAAAACAGTCTCATCAAAACAGAATATGAGACAAGCTGGGAATTGGTGCAAAAAAGAGCCCCGCCGAAGCGAAGCTCTCAAATATACTGTAAATTTATTTCAGCAGGCACACCGCATGCGCTGCAATACCCTCGCCGCGGCCGGTAAAGCCGAGGCCCTCCTCCGTCGTCGCCTTGATGCTCACGCAATCGAGGTCGAGGTTGCAGGCGGATGCAATGTTGCGGCGCATCTCATCGATGTACGGGCGCAGCTTCGGACGCTGTGCCAAAATCGTCGCATCGATATTTTCAATTCCAAAGCCCTTGCGGCGTACCGCCGCCACCGCCACCGCGAGCAGCTTTAAGCTGTCCGCACCGGCGTACTGCGGGTCATCGTCCGGGAAAAGCACGCCGATGTCCCCGAGCGTCGCCGCGCCGAGCAAAGCATCCGCTATGGCATGCGCGAGCACGTCCGCATCGGAATGCCCCAAAAGACCCTTTTCATACGGGATATGCACGCCGCCCAAAATGAGCTTTCTGTTTTCTACAAGCTTGTGTACGTCATAACCGTGACCGATCCGCATAGTAACACTCCTTTACTTTTCCGCCGCAAAAGCCTCTGCCACAAGCAGATCCTCCGGCGTTGTGATCTTGATGTTTTTGTAGTCGCCCGGGGTCAAATATACCTTGCCGCCCGCCGCTTCAATGAGCTGGCAATCGTCCGTATATTGCTTTCCGGCGTTTTTCGCGAGGCACAGCGCTTCTTTATACAAAGAAAGGCGGAATACCTGCGGCGTCTGAATGGCACGCAAAGTGCTTCTCTCCGGCGTAGCGCACACCGTGCCGTCCGCCGCAGCAACCTTGATGGTGTCTTTCACCGGCACCGCCAGCGTCGCCGCGCCGTATTTTTCCGCGTCCGCGCACACGGTTTCGATTTCCTCCGGCGTGATAAACGGTCGCGCCGCATCGTGCACGGCGATATACTCTGCGTCACCGCAAAGCGCCGCACCGTTTGAAACGGAATCCTGCCGCTCCTTGCCGCCCTCGGTAATCGTGAGCGGCTTTGTGACGAACGCCGACGCTTTTTGGATTGCATCGAAATCGCACGCACGCGCCACAATAACGATCTTTGAGATGCACGCGGCATTCTCAAATGCGCGCAGTGTACGGCTCAAAACCGACTCGCCGCCGATCTCCATCATCGTTTTCGAAGCGCCGCCGCTTTTCATACGTGCAGAGCTGCCCGCCGCCACCAAAATTGCCGCCGTTTTCATCACGTTTCCCACCTTATTTTTTCAAGTATTCAAATGCGTTTGCCTAAAATGCGCCTAAAATATAAATACAGTATACCGCGATGTTTACCGCGGGTCAAGGCAAGATAATTTTCTCTTTCGACGTTTTTTATCAAAAAAGCATTGAATTCCCGCCGTCACCTATGTTAGAATAAGCTTGTATGTAAAGATTAAGTAAGAAAAAAGAAAAAAATTTGAAAAGCGAGCGTTTTGCGCACACAAAGGAGCTGCAACCACAAATGGACATTTTCTCCGTTATTACACTCTTTGGCGGACTTGCGTTCTTCCTCTACGGCATGCATTTGCTTTCCTCCAGCCTTGAAAAAATGGTCGGCGGCAAGCTCGAACGTATTTTGCGTTCCATGACCTCGAACCGCTTCAAGGCCCTTTTGCTCGGCATGGGCATCACCATTGCGATCCAGTCCTCCTCTGCTATGACGGTCATGCTGGTCGGCCTCGTCAACTCCGGCATCATGGAGCTTGGGCAAACCATCGGCGTCATCATGGGCTCAAACATCGGTACCACCGTCACTGCGTGGATCTTAAGCCTTTCCGGCATCACGAGTGACAACGTTTTCGTACAGCTTTTAAAGCCGGAGAGCTTTTCGCCCATCGTGGCGCTCATCGGCATCATTCTCATCATGTTCACCAAGAGCAGCAAGAAAAAAGACATCGGCTCCGTATGTGTCGGCTTCGCCATTTTGATGACCGGCATGACCATGATGAGCGGCGCGGTAAAACCGCTTGCGGATTTGCCGCAGTTTAAAGAGGTCTTAACGATTCTCGATAACCCCATCATCGCCATTTTAGTCGGCGCAGGCATCACAGCACTCATCCAGAGCTCCGCTGCTTCGCTCGGCATTCTGCAGTCTCTCGCCATGACGGGCAGCATTTCGTTCAGCATGGCGCTGCCGGTCATTATGGGCCAGAACATCGGCACATGTATCACGGCGCTGCTTTCCTCCATCGGCACCACAAAAAGCGCAAAGCGCGTGACCGCCGTGCATATCTACTTTAACGTGCTCGGCACCGTCATCTGTCTTTCCGGCTTTTATATTGCAAACAGCATTTTCCATTTCACATTCACCGACCAGCCGATCTCCTCGTTTATGATCGCGGTCGTGCATTCCGCATTCAACCTCATCACCACGTTCATTCTGCTGCCCTTCTGCAATCAGCTTGAAAAGCTCGCCGTTATCACCGTGCGTGATAAGCGCCTGAAGCCCGGCAAGCAGGACCCGCACGCGGTTTTGCTCGATGAGCGTCTGCTGCTCTCTCCGTCCTTCGCGATTGCGGAGTGCCGCAATGCCACCACAAAAATGGCAGACCTTGTGCGCGACACCATTTTGGATGCCATCGGTCTGCTCTCGCATTTTGATTCCGCCACAGCAGAAAAAATCGAGAAAAACGAAGAAACCATCGACCAGTACGAAGATAAGCTCGGTTCTTACCTCGTCAAAATTTCCAGTAAAAACCTCTCCACGGCCGACAGCAACGATGTTTCGCAGCTGTTGCATACCATCGGCGATTTCGAGCGTATCGGCGACCACGCGGTGAATCTCCTGCGCGTTGCACGCGAGATCCACGATAAAGATCTGAAATTCTCCGAAAAGGCCCAGCAGGAGCTTGAGGTCTTCACAGGTGCCATCATCGAGATTTTGAACATCACGACAGACGCGTTTGTCGAGAACAACTTACAGCTTTCCTACGAAGTAGAGCCGCTCGAACAGGTCATCGATTCATTGAAAGTTGAACTGAAAAACCGCCACATCCGCCGCTTACAGGAAGGCAAGTGCACCATTGAGCTCGGCTTCGTGCTCTCAGACATCCTCAACAATTTCGAGCGCGTTTCCGATCACTGCTCTAACATTGCGGTATGCCTGATCCAGATCAAGGATTCTACCATGGACACACACGGTTACTTAAACGAGATCAAAACCTCCGGCGACCCGCGCTTCACCGGCTATTACAACCGCTTCACAAGCAAGTATACACTACCGGAAAGCCGCCACAAAAAGGCCCCGCAGGAAGTACCTGTAAAAAGCTAACCAAGCTATTTAAAGCCGCATAGAATTTAAGCCCTCCGTATTTGTTTGCGGAGGGCTTTTCTCATTTCTTCTGTGCCTCGTATTTACGCTTTGTCGCCATACCGCCGCGGATATGTCGCTGGGCTTTATTCACCGCCAGTACGCTGCTCACCTCTTTGTAAAGCCCCATATCCACGCTGCGCAGCCGCTCGGCAACGTCCTTATGTACGGTGGATTTACTCACGCCAAACTGCTTTGCGGCACGGCGCACAGTAGCTTTGTTCTCTACGATATACTCCCCCAGCATGGCGGCTCTGTCCTCAACATTCTGCTTCATCGTAACACACCCTTGTCTGTGATACTTGTGCTGCATTATATGTTGAGCTTTTCTCTAATTATACCTCTTTTTGTTTTGAAAAAGAATTTAAACGCTCATCAACACATGGAATCAATTGTTATTGCTCTGCCGTGCATCCCGATATTCATTCATCATGAGCCGCTTTTTCCTTGAGATATCCTATGAAACCGGAACCACTTGCCCAGCAAGCAGGTTTCTTTCCTAGTTATCGGAACTCCTGCATATCAATTAGAATGGATTTCTTTTTGCGTGTGCCGTACCATTAAACAAAATATCATCAGAGAGTTCCACCACCATATGCAAGTCGCTGGGAGATTCGACTTGTTTGCCTAAAACCACTACATTGTCAAAATAGATATTTCGGGGGCGACTCATTTCCGTATGCATCTCAAAACCGCGAATAATAGAAACAGGGAAATTACCATTCAGAATTTCCACGTTACGGAAATATATATTTTCGACACTTCCGCGTTTTCGATCCAATGAGTACTTGGAATCCAATACCTTGATGTCGACAAACTTTTCCTGAGCATCTTCAACGCGGATATCTTCATACACAATGTCATGAATGTGAGCGCGATCTGCATTGTGAATGGTCAGCACGCCGCCAGACTGATTACCCTCATACTCGCAATGAACGATGTCCAGATCTCGGAATGTGATATTGCTAATCTCATCGCAGCGCACTTCATATCCGATTTCCACGGCGTTACCGGGTTCTGCATTCCACAAAACGCAGTGTTCTACCAGAATATTCTTCACATTCCTATTGGCAGCAGGGTCGGGATAACTTGCAGCTTTGATGCACACGCAGTCATCCGAAGCGCGAATAAAGGAATTACGCATGGTTACGTCTTCGCAGCCTACAATATCGATGCCGTCACCCGTGCAAACTCGAGACATGATGTTTACATCCTCAATCTCCACATTCCGGCAAGCGCCAGGAACCAGATGCCACGAACCACCGTCCACCATGGTGATGCCTTGAATCTTCACATCATCGCAAAACACCATCCGAATCATTGGTCTGCCGCCACCGTTTTCTTCTTTCGGATGCCATACGCAGCCATTCAGAATGCCGTTTCCTAAAATTCTCATGCCGTGGGCGAAAAGAGCATTCACGCAACCACAGACAACGCTGCCCTCTTCCAAGAAAACCGTTTCTTCCGCTTTGACCTCTAACGTGCCAACATTGTAGACTTTCCCACTCTCAAAAAGATGATCCACTTTTTCGGGCTTCGGGACACGCTTTGTGCACAAGATAAAGAGCGGTGTCTTCAAATTGCCATCTAACTCCAAGGTGACCTTACTGGGCTTTTCCAGCTGGAAGCTCAACTCTCGGCCGGAAATCTGAGCCTGAACATTGGTCTTGGCCGGACGGAAAACCGCCTTTTGGAAATCTTTGGACACTTTTACCTGAAAACTTAGCGGAGAATCGTCGTCCACAACAGGAATTACGTAATCAAAACTATCCGTGTGGTAAACCGTCAGCTCCTTTCCGCCGCAAAGCACAGTGTACAAAGGAGATTTTTCCAGTTCCTCAACTTTATACAACGGCTCCGTAATTCTTGCAGGATTGGGATTGTAACGCACAGCCACTTTTACTCCTCCTTAAAATAATAACTTTTCCTTTATGGAAGTGATTATAGAATATCATGTCTGAAGAATATTGAAAACAAACAATTTTTCTTTTATTCCTACAAAATTAAGCTTTTGACAAATTTTATTGGTGAAAACATAAATAACCAGCCCGTATTTATGCCGGAATTACATCATTCACGATGAGAAACTGTAAAAGCATCATGTGGCAGTCGGTATACAGGAGCTTCAGCATAAGTTTAGGCTACAATATCTTGCGCCGCAAACTCGGAGCCAACTGTACAGTTTTACCGATATAAAGAGCCGCTTACAATAAGGAGGTAATCGAGAAAATCCACTGCCTCCGCACCGCAGATATTTCATTCATATTATATCAATTTTTCAAACACTTGTCGAGTATAATTTATACTATTTTCCAATTTTACTTCCCTGCCATACTCTATTAAAGCTTTTATAATATAGCAAACGGCCCATCTGCATCACTGGACACAGCTTTGTATTGTTTTCAGATATATTCTTTTTCGATTGTCCCTACAAGATCGGCACCGATATGATGCCGGTGCTGCATTGTACGTTGAGCTTTTACACAATTATGCCGGTTTCTAAATATAGCAAGACCCCCGATCTGCATTGCTGCAAATCGGGGGTCTCTCTATTTCAGCGGTTTACGCCGCTTTTGTACGGTTCAGTACAGGCGGAAAATTCCTTGCGGAATTATTCCTCCTCAGAAGCCATGTGTGCGAACTTCTCGTACTTCTCTTCTGCGTACTTCTCAGCCTTCTCGAAGAGCTGCTCGGCTCTCTGCGGGAATGCACGGGTAAGGCTGTTGTAACGAACCTCGCCCATGATGAAGTCACGGTAAGAAGCAGACGGCTTCTTGCTGTCGAGCTGGAACGGGTTCTCACCGTTGTCAGCACGGCGCGGGTCGAAGCGGAAGGTATGCCAGTAGCCTGCTGCAACTGCCTTCTTCTCTTCGTTCATGGAAACGCCCATGCCGCCCTTGATACCGTGGTTGATGCACGGTGCGTAAGCGATAACGATGGACGGGCCATGATAGCTCTCAGCCTCATGCATAGCCTTCAGGCACTGGTTCATGTCGGCGCCCATAGCGACCTGCGCAACATAAACATAGCCGTAGCTCATCATGATGGAAGCCAGATCCTTCTTCTTCACAGACTTACCTGCAGCCGCGAACTGTGCAACAGAACCGACCGGAGTAGACTTGGAAGCCTGTCCGCCTGTGTTGGAGTAAACCTCGGTATCGAAGACAAGAATGTTGATATCTTCACCGGAAGCCAGAGCGTGGTCAACGCCACCGAAGCCGATGTCGTATGCCCAACCGTCGCCGCCGAAGATCCACATGGACTTCTTAGCGAGATAATCCTTATCCTTCAGAATCTCGGCTGCTTTCTCGGAGGAGGAAGCCTCAAGAGCCGTGATGTAAGCCTCAGCCGCCGGACCGTTTTCAGCGCGGTCAGCCATGGTCTCAACCCACTTCTCAGCTGCTGCCTTCAGCTCTTCGCTTGCGCCTTCTTCTGCAACGAGCTCATTCGTGAGCTGCTCCAGACGGCCGCGAATTGCGTTCTGTGCAAGCGTCATGCCAAGGCCGAACTCAGCGTTGTCTTCAAACAGGGAGTTCTGCCATGCCGGGCCGTGACCCTGCTTGTTGACGGTGTACGGCGTTGCCGGTGCGGAACCGCCCCAGATGGAGGAGCAGCCGGTAGCATTTGCAATGTACATCTTGTCGCCGAACAGCTGGGTAACGAGCTTAGCGTACGGGGTTTCACCGCAGCCGCCGCATGCGCCGGAGAACTCGAGGAGCGGCTGCTTGAACTGGCTGCCCTTGACCGTGGTGTCCTTGAACTTAGCAAGAACTTCCGGCTTCGGATCCAGCTTAACGCCGTAATCGAATACTTCCTGACCCGGGCGCTCGTTGTCGATCGGGGACATTGCGAGAGCCTTGTTGCCCTTCATGCCCGGGCAAACCTGTACGCAAGAGCCGCAGCCCGTGCAGTCCAGGGTGGAAATCGTCATGACAAAGTTCATGCCCGGCATACCGGTCATGGCCTTGCTCTTCACAGCAGCCGGAGCCGCCGCGAGCTCTGCATCTGTCATCGGCACCGGACGGATAACCGCGTGCGGGCAGACCATAGAGCAGAAGTTGCACTGGATGCAGTTTTCCGGGATCCAGGTCGGAACGTCAACTGCAACGCCGCGCTTCTCGTAAGCAGCGGTGCCCTGCGGGGAGGTGCCGTCTGCATACTTTTCAAAGGTGGAAACCGGCAGATCCTTACCATGGAAGGTGTTAACCGGGATAACCACGTTGTTTACATAGTCCACGAGCTCCGGACGGTCGCCGGTTGCAACGTGCTTCGTGGAATCGTCCACAGCGTCCTTCCAGGAAGCCGGAACATCAATCTTCACGTAGCCGTTAGCGCCGCGTTCAATAGCGTCATGGTTCATCTTAACGATGGCGTCACCCTTCTTGGAGTAGGACTTCGTAGCCGCATCCTTCATGTAGCGGATTGCGTCTTCCTCCGGGATGATCTTCGCGATGGAGAAGAATGCGGACTGGAGAACCGTGTTGATTCTGGTGCCAAGGCCGATCTCCTTGCCGATCTTGAAGCCGTCGATCGTGTAGAAGTTGATATCGTTATCAGCAATGTATTTCTTAACCTTGCCCGGGAGCTTCTCGTCAAGCTCTTCCGGCGTCCACTGGCAGTTCAGCAGGAAGCTGCCGCCCTTCTTCAGGTCTTCAACCATGTCATAGGTGCCAAGGTAAGCCGGGTTGTGACATGCAACAAAGTCAGCCTGGGTGATGTAATAGGTGGACTTGATCGGCGTATGACCGAAACGCAGGTGGGACATTGTCAGACCGCCGGACTTCTTGGAGTCGTAGTCAAAGTAACCCTGTGCGTACATATCGGTGTGGTCGCCGATGATCTTGATGGAGTTCTTGTTTGCGCCGACGGTACCGTCAGAACCGAGGCCCCAGAACTTGCAGGACTTCGTGCCTGCCGGTGCGGTATCCGGGTGCTCGTTTGCTTCGAGGGACAGGTGCGTAACATCGTCCACGATGCCGATGGTGAACTTCTTCTTCGCATCGTCGCCCTTTTCCATGTTGCGGTAAACAGCGATGATGTCAGCCGGCTTCGTATCCTTGGAGCCGAGGCCGTAACGACCGGTGAGAACCTTAGCACAGCCGAACTGCGTGCCGTTGATAGCAGCCAGAACGTCAAGGTACAGCGGCTCGCCGATGGAGCCCGGCTCCTTCGTTCTGTCGAGCACGGAGATCGTCTTAACGGTTTCCGGAAGCACGTCAAGCAGGTACTTTGCAACGAACGGTCTGTAAAGGTGAACCTTAACAAGGCCAACCTTCTCGCCGGCTGCTACGAGGTAATCGATCACTTCTTCGATGGTCTCACAGACAGAGCCCATAGCGATGATGACCTTCTCCGCATCCGGAGCGCCATAGTAGTTGAAGGGCTTGTAATCGGTGCCGATCTTCTCGTTGACCTTGTTCATGTAATCGACAACGGTCTCCGGAATCGCATCGTAGTACTTGTTGCAAGCCTCACGAGCCTGGAAGAAGATATCGCCGTTCTGTGCCTGGCCGCGGAGAACCGGGTGCTCAGGATTCAGAGCATGTCTTCTGAACTCGTTTACGGCGTCCCAATCGAGCATCTCGCCGAGATCCTTGTAGTCCCATACTTCGATCTTCTGAATCTCATGAGAGGTACGGAAGCCGTCGAAGAAGTGCAGGAACGGAACCTTGCCGTGGATAGCGGAAAGGTGAGCCACAGCGCCGAGGTCCATAACTTCCTGCGGGCTGTTGGAGCACAGCATTGCATAACCGGTCTGGCGGCATGCATAGACGTCGGAATGGTCACCGAAGATGTTCAGAGCGTGGGTAGCAACGCAGCGAGCGGAAACGTGGATAACGCTCGGCAGCAGCTCGCCGGCCATCTTGTACATGTTCGGGATCATCAGGAGCAGGCCCTGAGAAGCGGTGTAGGTGGTGGTAAGAGCACCAGCCGCCAGAGAACCGTGAACTGCACCAGCAGCGCCGGCCTCAGACTGCATCTCCGTTACGCGTACTTCACGGCCGAAAAGATTCTTTCTGCCGGCGGCAGCATACTTATCGGTCTCATCAGCCATAACGGAAGACGGCGTGATCGGATAGATCGCAGCAACGTCGGTAAACGCATAAGAAACATGCGCGGCGGCGTTGTTGCCATCCATGGTCTTCATTTTTCTTGCCATTTAACTAATTCCTCCTTTAAGGATTATCAATGGATTTACCTGACGGCGCAGTACCCCGTTCACCGCCCTGCCGTTTGCAGAACTCTCCCGTAAGCACCTGTCGTCGTTCAAAACAAATTTTATCATTTTTTCGCCTATATGTAAAGGAAAAAACGAGGATTTTTTGAAATTTCTTCTGAATTAACAGAGATTTTCGGCATTTTTTATTTTTCTCCGCTTCGCCTTTCGCCCTTTTCGTCGTTCTCCCTCCGCTTTGTCCGGGATTCGGCGCGCCTCTGGCATAAAATATTGACAACAGCGTTTTTTTGCGGTAAAATTTTAATAATTATATATCGGTGAGCAGTTAGTTTTAGCTAAACACTTTTGGAAGATTTTCAGGCGTCCCCTCTTTTATTGGCGCATTTATTTTCTAAAAAGTTTTGCTTTTGGGAAGTTTTTTCTAAAAGGCTATCGCCTTTTCAGGAAACCCATACGACTGGGTTTCCTACGGTCAAGCAGTCCCCCGGACTGCTTGACCTACTTTCCTAGTCTCAGGTTAGGCAAAAGGTATTTCGAGTTCTGCGGAACTCGACCAAAGGCGCTGCCTTTGGAATCCGCCGCCTTTGAAAAGGCGGGCGAAACTTTATTCGCCCGCTTCTACAAAAGCTCGTTAAAGCTCATCACCACTGCTCCCAAACTTTCAGAAAGGATGCTTTTTTCACTATGAACGACGACCCTTACGGCAATTTACTGCCGTCCTCGTCCGTCTTACCCCTCCCCCTCGCCCTGTTGCTGTTTCTGCTCTTTTTCGTGCTTGGCGCGCTTTTCGCCATGTGCGAATCCGCCGCGGAAACGGCTAACGAATCCCGCATCAAAAAAGATGCGGAGTCCGGCGAACCGCACGCCAAAAAGCTGCTCGAGTATCTCGAACGCAGCGTAGGCATCATTTCGCCCCTGCAATCGGGCATGATGCTTATGGGCTCCTTTGCTCTTGCGGTTGCGGTCATCGGCTTTGCGCCGCGCCTTTACAACGTATTCATCCGCGCCGCGCTCCCCACAGCTGCCGCTGCTGTGCTTTCGGCACTGCTTTGCACATTGCTGTGCGCAGGTCTTTATCTAACGGCAGCAGACCTCGCTCCGAAAAAATTCGTAGCGCACAAGGCTGCACACGGCATGCAGTATACATACAAACTCTGCCCCATGCTGTGCGCTCTCAGCGCCGTCATGCATCCGTTTGTCCTCTTGTGCAACCTCATTTCGGACGGTCTCATGCGTCTTTTGGGCAACGACCCCAAAGCGCTTGATGAAACCGTCACCGAAGAAGAAATCCTCCACATGGTCGGCGAAGGCGAGGAAAAAGGCGTTATCGAAGAAAATGAGCGCGACATGATCACGAACATTTTCGATTTCAACGACACCACCGTCACCGAGATCATGACACACCGTACGGACATCTGCGCCATCGATGAGGAGAGCACCATTGCACAAGCCGCCGTACTTGCGGTGGAAAACGGCTTCTCCCGTCTCCCTGTCTACCGCGAAGACATCGATACCATCGTCGGCATCTGCTATGTTAAGGATTTTCTGCCCTACGTCAACCAGCCCGTACCGGATTTCATCCATTTAAAAGATATGGTTCGCCCGGCGTATTTCATTCCGGAAACGAAAAAGTGCAGCCAGCTCTTTAAAGAGCTCAAGGAGCGCCGCCTGCAGATCGCCATCATCGTCGATGAATACGGCGGCACGGCGGGTCTCGTCACACTCGAAGACCTCATGGAGTCCATTTTCGGCAACATTCAGGACGAATACGACAACGAGCAGGAAGAGATCTTCCGTGTCAGCGAAAACGAGTTCACCGTGGACGGCACCACCTCCATCAACGAGATTTCCGACCTTACCGACACTGAGCTGCCGGAGGGCGATTACGATACCATCGCCGGCCTTGTCACCGACCTTTTAGGCCGCATTCCAAAAGAAAACGAGCACCCCAGCGTACAGGTCTGCGGGCTCACCATTACCGTACTTGAAATTGAAGACCAGCGTCTTTCCCGCCTACTGATCGTGAAAAATGACCCCCGGAGAACCCCCGAAGAAGAAACACACGAAGACTGATGTTTTTTGAAAGGAGTGTCCCTATGACATTTTCCGAAGCATTCTACGGCACGTACAAACTCGACAAAAAAGACGGCAAGCCGCACTTAAAGGAGCGTATTTTTGCCCCGGTGGACGGCTTTTGGAGCGGCGTCATGATCTTTGGCGGTGTGGTCGGCACGATCATTCTGCTCTTGACCTTTGCCGCACACGTGCAGGTCGCCCTCGGCACCTTCGCGCACCCGGTCGAAAACGGCGCGCTCACGCCCGATGCACAGTATACGCTGTGGGGCGTGCTCGTCGCGTTCATCTTTGCGTTTTTCGTGCTCGCCATTCCGCGCTGGTTCCTTTGCCGCGGCACCATGCAGTTCAGCTTCATCGGCGCATTTCTCATCCTGCTCGCGGCGCAGCTCATCTCCGCGTTCAGCCTGAATAACACGACACCCGATGTCGGCAATGTGCTGTGGGTCATCGTAACGGGCCTTCTGCTCGTGTTCCTCATCACATGCGCCGTGTGCACCGTTTCGGCGGGCCTAACCGCGCTCGTGAACTACTTCATCGCGAAGTACCGTATGGCGCACGCAAAGCCTGTTACCACATAAACGCATGATGACCATAACCTGACTTTTTCACAGATCGGCAGATACAGAAAGCCGTGCTGTCGCCCTAATAGGGGGGGGTAACAGCACGGCTTATTTTTTCAGTTCTCAAACCTTTTCTTCATATCCCAACAGACGCCAAGAAAATCTCATAGGCATCGTTAAAAGAGTCATACGGCGTAGGGTTGCCGCCGTTTGTGCTCTTGCACTGGTTGTCGGAGTATTCCTCGCCCACAGCCAAAAGCTCGCCGGGGTAAAGCTCCACGCCCGCTTCCCGCGCCAGCGCGCAAAATGAGAGAATCGGCTCCTTGTTTTCACGCGTTTTAAGCAGAGCTTTGCGCAAAGTCTCGTCCTTTTTTGCAAGTTCCGTCAACCTTTCGAGCTTTTCAAATGTGTTCATAAACGCCCCTCGCTTCACCAAATGGATAAATTCAGTTTAGCAAAGTTCGGGGTCGTTGTCAAACGCTGTTTTCAGGCAAGCGGAAAGCCGCTCCGTCTCCACTTGCGCAGCTCGGGAGAATCCACCTATACGCGCATCAAAAATCATCACATCTCCAGCTCCACCATCGATAAGCTGCGTCACAATAAACCGCTCAACACCACCACAATCAACGACCTCTGCCGCATCTTAAGCTGCAAAGTGGAAGACATCCTCCTCTACATCCCCAGCGATGACGACCAGATCTTATAAAGCAAACCCCGGGTATACCAAGCCATAAGAACAGTCAATATATCCCGGGATCCTATTTTACGCAAAAATGCTCCCGGTCACGCGACAGGGAGCATTTTTTATGCATTAATATGCGATTTTCAGAAGCAACTCTTATTTGAAAGCCTCTTCAACAGCAACAGCGCAAGCAACGGTTGCACCGACCATCGGGTTGTTGCCCATGCCGATGAGACCCATCATCTCAACGTGTGCCGGAACAGAGGAGGAACCTGCGAACTGTGCATCGGAGTGCATACGGCCCATGGTATCGGTCATGCCGTAAGAGGAAGGACCGGCAGCCATGTTATCCGGATGCAGCGTACGGCCTGTGCCGCCGCCGGAAGCAACGGAGAAGTACTTCACGCCGTTCTCATTGCACCACTTCTTGTAGGTACCTGCAACCGGGTGCTGGAATCTGGTCGGGTTCGTGGAGTTACCGGTGATGGAAACGCCGACGTTCTCGAGCTTCATGATTGCAACGCCTTCCGGAACGTTATCTGCGCCGTAGCACTTAACGTCCGCACGCGGGCCGTTGGAATAAGCCTTTTCGCTGACAACCTTAACTTCTTCTGTGTACGGATCGAACTCGGTCTCAACATACGTAAAGCCGTTGATTCTGGAGATGATGAACGCAGCGTCCTTGCCGAGACCGTTGAGGATAACGCGCAGCGGCTTCGTTCTGACCTTGTTTGCGTTCAGAGCGATCTTGATAGCACCCTCAGCAGCCGCGAAGGACTCGTGGCCAGCAAGGAATGCGAAGCACTCGGTCTCCTCGGAAAGGAGCATTTTGCCCAGATTGCCGTGGCCGAGGCCGACCTTACGGTTTTCAGCAACAGAGCCCGGGATGCAGAATGCCTGCAGGCCGATGCCGATAGCGGCAGCAGCGTCAGCAGCCTTCGTGCAGCCCATCTTGATAGCAATCGCGCAGCCTACGGTGTAAGCCCACTTTGCGTTCTCAAAGCAGATCGGCTGTGTTTCCTGTACGATGGTGTACGGGTCGATGCCCTTCTCTTCGCAGATGGTCTTGCACTCATCAATGGAATTGATGCCGTATTCTTTCAGGACGGAGAGGATTTTCGCCTCACGTCTCTCATAACCTTCAAATGTAGCCATTTCTCGTGCCCTCCTTATTCCTTGCGCGGGTCGATGTACTTAACGGCCTCATTGAATCTGCCGTATGTACCCATAGACTTCTTGTACGCCTCGTTCGGCTCCATGCCGGCCTTGATGAAGTCGGTCATCTTGCCGAGGGAAACGAACTCGTAGCCGATAACCTGGTCATCAGCGTCGAGTGCCATTCTGGTGCAGTAGCCTTCGGTCATCTCAAGATAACGAACGCCCTTTGCCTTTGTGCCGTACATGGTACCGACCATGGAGCGTGCGCCCTTACCAAGGTCTTCCATGCCTGCGCCGATAACAAGACCGCCCTCGGAGAAAGCAGACTGGGAACGGCCATAAACGATCTGGAGGAACAGCTCGCGCATAGCGGTGTTAATCGCATCACATACAAGGTCCGTGTTCAGAGCTTCCATAACGGTCTTGCCCGGGAGGATCTCTGCTGCCATTGCAGCGGAGTGCGTCATGCCGGAGCAGCCGACGGTCTCAACGAGCGCTTCCTCAATGATGCCGTCCTTAACGTTCAGGGAAAGCTTGCAAGCGCCCTGCTGCGGTGCACACCAGCCTACACCGTGGGTGTAACCGGAAATGTCCTTAACTTCCTTTGCCTGTACCCACTTGCCCTCTTCCGGGATGGGAGCCGGACCGTGCTTCGGGCCCTTGGCTACAATACACATCTCTTCCACTTCTTTGGAATAATTCATAAGTGGTACTCCTTTCGGTTCCAGTTTTATTTGGCAGACTTCGCGCAGAAGAGAGCCGCAGCGAAAAAGCGCCGCCCGCATCCCGCAAAAAGCCATTTTACTGATTTTCTTTATTATAGCTTTTTTTCATGCGTTTCGCAAGGGGCAAAACACACATTTCGCGAAAAAAGCGCACAATATACGCAAAAAGGAGCGCCGCAGCGCCCCTTTTGTATCTTATTTCGGTTTGAAATTACTTCCAAAGCGGGTCGGGATATGTGCCGTTTTGCATCATCTCGGCAAGCGCCGCCATCACGACGGGCTTATCGGCCTTATACGTCACGCCGAACCACTTGTCCGCCGATTTTAAAACCGTCACGTCTGCCTTGCCGTCGCGAATCTGGTCGTTGACGACAAACGGCAGGAAGTACTCCGCTTTCAGCGGGTTCTTCGGCACATCGTTCTCGAGGAACGAGACGAAATCCTTCTTCAATGCGTCCACAAAGTCCGGCGTAAAGCCCCACAGGTTCATGGAAACGGTCGTGTCCTCATCGAGCGCGTGCCACGTTGCGCCGTCGTCCTCGGTGTAAGCCGGGCCGTCCTCGCGCTTTTCAATGTGCGTGCGCTCCACAATGGTATCCAACACACCGTCTTTCTCCACGCATACGCCGCGCGCCACATGGCCGTTTTCGGTCAGCGTGTTTTTCAGATGGTAGCCCACCATCGCCCAATGTGCCTTTTCACCGTCTTCCTTCACGTTCCGGAGGAACGCGCCGATCTTCTTAAACGCCTCGCCGCCGTAGAAATCGTCCGCGTTGATGACGACAAACGGCGCATCAATGTGGTCACGTGCCGCCAAAACGGCGTGGCCCGTGCCCCACGGCTTCTCGCGGCCTTCCGGCACCGTAAAGCCCTCCGGCAGGTCATCCAACTTCTGGAAAACATACTCGACCTGCACGTACTTCGATACGCGGTCGCCGATGACCTCTTTAAAGTCCTCAAAAAGCTGCTCCTTGATGATGAAGATTACCTTGGAAAAGCCCGCCTGCACGGCATCAAAAACAGAAAAATCCATGATAATCTCACCGTTTTTGCCAACGGGATCGATCTGCTTCAGGCCGCCGTAACGGCTGCCCATACCGGCCGCCATAACAACTAAAATCGGTTTTTTCATAGCTAAATTGTCCTTTCTCGTCTGCGGCATCACACCGCCATATGTACAGGTTCGGTCACGCGACCGTCAGGGGTCAGTTTTCATCCTCGTAAATAAATTCGTGGATATGCTGTGCCGCAACATCGGTGTCATACGTCCACATCCATCCGCCGCCCTCACAGTAATCGGAGGCATAGCCCTCCACATCACTCGGGATGGAAAGGCGCTCAATGTCAAAGCCCGTCAGCGCAATCTGCGCTAGGCCGATCATCTTATCAAACGTCAAAGAAGTCTCGCAAAGCGGCGCAAGCTGTTGAATGATGCTCGGGTATTCAAGCTTGGAAATAGAACTTGCCTTGCTCAAAAGCGCAGAAAGCACCTCCTGCTGGCGTTCCACACGGCCGTTATCGTTGCCGATGGCACGAATACGCCCGTAAGCCACAGCTTCGTCGCCGTTCAAGAGCACGCCCTCGCCCGCCGAAAGCGGCGCGTATGTAGAAACATCTCCTGCCATAGAATCTGGAGAAGTTGCAGCGAGATCATGCATGTTGATATTGATCTGCTCAACTTCTTCTTCCGTCAAATCAATATTCACGCCGCCGAACGCATCCACAATCTTCGCCATGGCGGAGAAATTCACGGTCACGTAGTCCTGAATATCGAGGCCGAAGTTCTGGTTGATCGTGCGGATGGCCTGCTCCGGGCCACCGTACATATAGGCATGGTTCAGCTTATCATAGCCGGAGTCATACGGGCTGCCGTCGCCCATATACACGCGCACATCGCGCATGATGGACGTCAGCTTAACCTTATGGTGCACGTTATCGATCGACATCACCATAATGGCGTCGCTGCGCCCGGCAAAGGTACCGCCGTCATAATCGCGGGCATCCACACCGAACAGCGCAATATTCGTAATGCCCGCTTCCGATTTTGTTTCTTCGGAAATACCGAGCTCCGTCTTGTCTTTCGTAATGGTCGTCGTCTTCAGGTCGCCCAAAAGCACCGTGGAAGCGTAGATCATCACGCCGCCCACCAGCACCAAAATAACGCAGATGAAGCTCAAAAAGACCTTAAGGCCCGTCCGTTTTTTCTTTTTTTGATTTTTCTTATACGCCTGCTTTGAGGAGTAACTGGAAATATCCTGAAACTCATCGCGGCGTTGTTTTCTTTTCGCCATAAAAGCCTCCGTCTCGGCCAAAGGCCGGATGTCTTTATCTTATCAATTATATTCCCATAACCTCGTTTCGTCAATTTACTTTTTCTTACGAAAAACGACCAGTTTGCTTAAAATATAATTTGCAAGGATCACAAAAACGTTCGCGACGAGCTTCACAATCTTATCATTCACGTGCAACAGATCCACACCGATGAACATCATGCCCATTTCCATAAAGCCGGACGCAATACGGCTCGCAAAAAATTTCGCCGCCTCCGTCAAAATCGGCACAAAGCCGTGCGCACGGCTCTCAAACACCCACTTGCGGTTCGTCACATACGCAAAGGTAACTGAAAGCACCCACGAAAGCGCTGTCGATACCATGTACGGGATGTGCAGAAAATCCGTAAAGATCCAGTAAGAAGCGTAGCTCACGACCGTCGTAAGCACGCCGAACACCACGTACAAAACCAGCTCTTTGTATTTTATAAGCAGTTCTTTGATTTTTCCCATATTTTCTATCCTTTATGTTTCGGGCAAAGCGCCCTCTTCTTTCTTATGATAAATATTCTTCCACGCCGTGCGCCGCCACCGCGCCGTCCGCAGCCGCCGTCACGATTTGCCGCAGCGTCTTTTTACGACAGTCGCCCGCAGCAAACACACCCGGAACGTTCGTCTTCGTGCTCTCGCCCGCCATAAAATACCCGCTTTCGTCAAGGTCAAGAATATCGCGTACAAAGTCCGTCGCCGGCACATTGCCCACCGCCACAAACACGCCGTTCACCTCAATCTCGCACACCTCGTCCGTCTTTACATTGCGCAGACGCAGCCCGCCGACTTTTCCGTCTTTTTCGAGGATCTCATCCGTCACCGTATCGAAAACGATCTCGATATTTGGCTTATCGAGCTTCTTCTCATAGCTCTTTGAAGCGCGCAGGCGGTCTCTTCTGTGGATGAGATATACCTTTTTGCACATCGCGGAGAGAAAAGCCGCATCGCCCGCCGCCGTGTCACCGCCGCCAATGACCGCAACCGTCTTATCTTTATAAAACGCACCGTCGCATGTCGCGCAATAGGAAACGCCCTTGCCGCGCAAAGCGTCTTCGTTCGGCAAGCCGAGCGTCCTCGGTGCCGCACCGGGTGCCAAAACGACACTTTTCGCGCGGTAAACCGTGCCGTCTTCCGTCTCCAGAATTTTCACATCACCGTCTAACCGCAGTGCCGTCACGTTGCCGTAGGTCTGCTTCGCGCCAAAGCGCTCCGCCTGCTTTTTCATGTTCATCGTCAGCGTAAACCCGTCCACCGCCTCCGGGAAGCCGGGGTAATTTTCAATTTCATTCGAGGTCACCATTTGACCGCCGGGGATATATTTTTCCAGCACCAGCGTCTCGTAGCCCGCGCGGGCGCAATACAGCGCCGCCGTAAGCCCCGCAGGGCCGGAACCCACCACAATTACGTCATAGACCTTTTCCATGTTTTCGCTCATAAGTCACCGCTCCTTTTCCTGGTGAAGTGCAGCTTTTCTGCACACCGTCTTGCGAACATCGTTAGTATAGCACATTCTCCCGAAAAATACAATTCCGTGCGGCGCGAAAGAGTTTTCTACCGCAAAGCGACACGCAGTCGAAAACTTTATCAGAATCAAATACGTGCTCCCGTTCTCCTACTTAAACCCCAAAACACGCAAACCGCGCGCCTTGCACGACATCCCCCCCTATCGAACAAAACAAAAGAGGCTCTTTCAGCATCCCGAAAAAGCCTCTCGTTCTTTACTTTTTATTGCACATCTTGTGCGGTGTACGCTCAGCGCACACATCTCAAGTTAATTTAAACTGATACTAATACATCGGACTTTCCTCTGCTTGAAACCATCGGTCTCTTTTTATACCTGCACTCTGCATTACTTTCAGAATGTCGTCGGTCTTTCAGAGTTTATCATTTGTGCATTGGACACAACTCCATGTATATTCTCAAAAACTGTATTTGATTTTTTCTTTGGCGTTTTCCGCCTATCCTTACACACGTCCGTACACTTCGTACAGCCCATGTATAATTCTATATGTTAATTTCGACCTACTTATCTTTGCTGTACCACGAAAACCTTTTGGGACTCGCTTTTGCGATCCCGCGCTTTCATAAAGCTTGAAACACTCGTGTGCAAATATTCAGTCTACTTCAGGGATCCGAGGCGCAACGCACCACGGATCTTCTGCTGCTGAGGTTCAGTAGCCATTGGCCTCACCCGCTTTCTTTCAATAGATTTGCCTTTGCGGCTCATGCAGCTTTGCCTCTTTTCACGTTTTGCCTGTTTCCACATGTTCAAAACGTACGGCTGCTTCTTTATTTATGTTCCCGTTTCTCCGCTTCGGCTTTTTGTCCCTTTGTACCGGCACATTCTTAAAAGCCTACTTATCTCTTTCATCACATTTCCCGGAAGCCGAAGAACATTTGAAGCTCCGCCTTTGCAAATACTGCCTCAAGAGTTTCCTCCGCGCCTTTCTCTCTCCCCTTCGGAATACTTTCCGCGCGCTGAACCGCTTCGATCTTTTACCGAGACTTTTTTGAGTCTCCACCAAGAAAACCTCTTACGGTTTTCCCGATCTACTTTGCGTTCTGGAGTTCTTTCTCTTTTCACCTATATATTAGCACCGTCCGTCTACTTTGTCAACAGTTTTTTTGAAGATTTTATTTTTTATTTGTATATTCTGTTTTCGCAAAATGAAGCTTGACATTCTTCCGCATTCACGATACAATTATTCTTGCAGGCAAAAGCAACGGGCTTATTTTCCACAGCTTTTCTGCTCCGCCGCATAAATCACAGAACGGCGAATATACTGAGAAAGAAGGCTTTTCCCATGAGTATAGACAACAACCAGGAATACGAAGCAGAGCTCATCACCCTCATCGACGATGAAGGCACGGAGCACGAATTTGAGATCATCGACGAACTCGAGAACGATGACGGCTACTTTATGGCACTTGTCCCCACTCTGCGCGACGCCCAAAGCGAAGTTGCAGACGCAGATGAGTACTACATCTTTGAAGTCGTAGAAGACGAGAACGGCGAAGAGCAGCTTTGCGAGATTGAAGACGACGACCTGCTGGATAAGCTCGCCGAAATTTTCGAGACCCGCTATGCACAGGCTATGGAGGAAGAAGAGGAGTAATCTTCTTTCCCCGTTCAAGATCATGTAAAGACACCTGCCCGATGCGCGGACCGTGCAAAATAACCCTACACTCAACTTTTAGGGAGCTCGGCTCCGCAGGCGGACTGCAGACCTCCCGGCCCGGCTTGACCGGATACCGGAAGAAGGGAGCGCGAAACCTGCGGGAGGGCACCCACCTGCTTATTACGTAGCAGGTTATTGAGAGCACGTTACGGTCGGGCGGGGTTTTTTATGCCCATTTCAAGGCGGTGAAAACCGCCTTTTTTCATACTTTACACACCTTTTTCTGTGCTTTTCTTTTGGAAACGGTTGTATTTTGCAAATTTTGCCGCATTTGGGTGCGGCAGCAAAGAAGGAGAAGGTCATCATGACCAGAAAACAGTATTTTTTAAGCGGACTCAAAGACGGCATGCCCATTTGCTTCGGGTACTTTGCCGTTTCGTTCGCGTTTGGCATTCAGGCCGCAGGCATCGGACTTTCGGTGTTTGAAGCCTCCGTGCTCTCCGCCCTAAACGTCACCTCCGCTGGGCAATTCGCAGCACTCGCCATCATCGCATCGGGCGCGTCGCTCATCGAGCTCGCATTCACGCAGCTCATCATCAACCTGCGGTATTTTCTCATGTCGTGTGCGCTCTCGCAAAAGCTCTCGCCGAGCCTGCCCCTTGGGCACCGCCTCGGCATCGCCTACGGCATGACGGATGAGATCTTCGCCGTCAGCGTCAGCCAAAGGGAGCCTCTCTCACCGTTTTACAGCTATGGGCTCATCGCCGTCGCCATTCCGGGCTGGGTGCTCGGCACGGCACTCGGCGCGGCGGCAGGCAACATTCTGCCGGCCGTTTTGACGAACGCGCTCGGCATCGCGATCTACGGTATGTTCATCGCCATCATCCTGCCGCCTGCAAAAGAGAACCGCGTCGTTGCCGGTGTGGTCGTCCTTTCCATGGTGCTTTCCGCACTGTTCACGTATCTGCCGGTGCTGTGCAACATTTCCTCGGGCTTCCGCATCATTGTCATCACGCTTATCACCGCAGGCGGTGCAGCGCTGCTGTTCCCCATCCCGGATGAGCCCGCAGAACCGAAAAAGGAGATGCCGCATGAGGGTTGAGGTTTTCCTTTACATACTCGTCATGGCGGCCGTTACGTATCTTATCCGTATGCTGCCGCTGACGCTCATCCGCCGCAAGATCACGAACCGCACACTGCGCTCGTTTCTCTATTATGTACCGTACGCCACGCTTTCTGCCATGACCTTCCCGGCAATTCTCACTGCCACCGGCAGCGCCATCAGCGCCGCACTTGGCTTTGCCGCCGCTTTGATTTTAGCATTCCGCGGTAAAAGCCTGCTCACCGTCGCCATTATCGCCAGCGCCACCGTGCTTGTGTGTGAACTCATATTGCCATATCTGCCATTGTAATGCTACGAGCCGCCGAATAAAGTTTTTGATCGACCTTTTTTCAAAAAGGTCGCGGAATCCAAGGGCAGCGACCTTGGTCGAGCTCCGCAGAGCTCGAAACACTTTTGCCTACACAAAGATCAGGAAGATAGGCTAAACAGTCCAGTGGACTGTTTAGCCGCAAGAAACCCTATCAAGGGGTTTCTTGAAAGACTTGCCTCGCAAGTCTTTCGAAAAACAGCCGCGCCCTCGTTTTCTCACATCGAGCGTGCGGTTTTTTCATGCCTGCGTATATAAAAAGAGCGGCTAAATAGCCGCTCTTTCGGGAGACCCCTTAATTGGGTCTCCCACACCTCAACAGTCCACTGGACTGTTGAGGTTCCCGTCCTGATTTTTCGGCAGTCAAAAGTATTTCGCGCTCTGCGGAGCGCGCCTCAGGGCTTTGCCACGAGACCTCACCAACTTTTTGAAAAAAGTTGGATCAAAAACTTTTAACTATCGTTATAGAAAGTCTTGTGTTTACTCTCTCTCAAAATGCTTTGCGACCGTCTGCAAGTACTCGATGATCGGCAAATGCTGCGGACATACACCCTCGCACTGACCGCACTGGATGCACGCACTCGCTTTGCCAAAGTGCTTTGCGACATTCTCGTAATACTCGCTCTGCGGCGTCCAGCCCTCGTCCGGAGAGATTCCCCTGCCGCGCAGCTCCTGCATATCGGCGTTGTACAGCGAGAAATACTTCGGGATTGCAATCTGCATCGGGCAGCCGTCCGTGCAGTACGAACAGCCCGTACACGGAATGTCGATGCTCGCGTTGATGATGTCCGTCGCCTTTTTGATGAGCGCTTTTTCCTCATCGTTCAGCGGCTTAAAATCCTGCATGTACGATGTGTTGTCTAAAAGTTGGTCCATATTGCTCATGCCGGAAAGCACGATCTTCACGTTCGGCAGGCTCGCTGCGAAACGAATTGCCCAAGACGGTACGGAAGCTTCTGAATTATAGTCCTTAAACAGCTTCGTCACTTCTTCCGGCACGTTTGCGAGCGTGCCGCCCTTCACCGGCTCCATGACGAATACCGGCACGCCGTGCTTTTCAGCAACTTCGTAGCATTTTCTGGACTGCACACCGGCGCTTTCCCAGTCGAGGTAGTTGAGCTGTAACTGCACAAACTCAAACTCGGGGTGCGCGGTCAGCACTTCGTCCAACAGCTCCGGGCCGTCGTGGAACGAGAAGCCGATGTGCTTTACAAGGCCCTTTTCTTTCTTGTCGCGGATCCAGCCGAAGCAATCGAACTTATTGTACGTCTCAATGCTGTGGCTGTTGATGTCGTGGATGAGGTAGTAATCAAAATATGTTACGCCCGTCTTTTCCATCTGCTCATTAAAAATGCGGTCGCGGTCTTCAAACGAATTCACGAATGACGAATGCAGCTTTGTCGTCAGCGTGAAGCTGTCGCGCGGATGGCGGGAAACAAGTGCTTCCTTCACGGCGTTTTCGCTCTTGAATGCGCAGTACATCCACGCCGTGTCAAAATACGTGAAGCCGCGCTCGATGAACGTATCCACCATTTTCTTGACCTGCTCAATGTCGATCTTGCCCGGGTCGTTCGGGTCCAGAGACGGCAGACGCATGAGGCCGAAGCCTAATTTCTTTTCAGACATTTTACTCATACTCCTTATGTAAAAAATTCCAAGCATTTTGCTTCCTATATCTTACAACTTAAAGTATACTCTAAGTCAAGCTTTTTTGTAAAATTATTTTTCCGCCTCGAAATATTCCTCCCGCAGTAGCGAAAACTGCATGTCGTCGCGGATTTCGCTTTCTGACGTACGCACGCAGCGGCGGATACACCCTTCATACACAAACCCCAAGGATCTCAGCAACTTTTCCGAAGCAATATTCCCCGTGAAAACACGCGCTGCTACAACTTCCAGATCTTCTTCGGTGAATAGTTCATGCAGCACAGCCCGCAGTGCTTCTTTCATATAGCCCTGCCGCGTATATTGCTCCCCGAGATAATACGAAAGACATCTCGAGCGCACATCGAACCGAACGCCGTCCTCCTCCGCCGCAATCATACCAAGCAAAGCGCCGTCCTCTTTTCGCTCAATATACCATGTGTTTTCATAATCGATTTCCCTATGAATCAAATGAACCATCTGCTCTTTATCAAACACTTCCATTACGTTGTTTTTCATTACGAAAGCGCTGTTGTGTATGGCCATGATCTCCGCCGCATCTCTCTCCCGCGGCGTGCGCAGTAAAAGTCTTTCTGTGTGCAGTTCTCTCATATTTTCCCTGCCTTTCTTTGCCGTGTGTACGTATTTCAGATAAAAAACACCCTTTCCTCCATGAACCACGGAAGAAAGGGTGCGAAAATCAATTCAGTCTTTTGCTGCATGATGCAGCGTCAAAACACCTGATTTTTCCAGCGCCTAAGCCGAAATTAGATCTCAGCGAAGTACTTGATGGTTCTGACCATCTGGCTGGTGTAGGAGTTCTCGTTGTCGTACCAAGAAACGACCTGAACCTCATAGAGGTCGTCAGCAATCTTGGAGACCATCGTCTGGGTAGCATCGAACAGGGAACCGAATCTCATGCCGATAACATCGGAAGAAACGATCGGATCGCAGTTGTAGCCGAAGCTCTCAGAGGAAGCTGCCTTCATAGCTGCGTTGATGCCGTCGACGGTTACGTCAGCGCCCTTAACAACAGCGGTGAGGATGGTGGTGGAACCGGTCGGAACCGGAACACGCTGTGCGGAACCGATGAGCTTACCGTTCAGTTCCGGGATAACAAGGCCGATAGCCTTTGCAGCGCCCGTGGAGTTCGGAACGATGTTAGCAGCGCCGGCACGTGCACGGCGGAGGTCACCCTTTCTGTGCGGGCCGTCGAGGATCATCTGGTCGCCGGTGTAAGCGTGGATCGTGCTCATGATGCCGCTCTGGATCGGAGCATAATCGTTCAGTGCCTTCGCCATCGGAGCGAGGCAGTTCGTGGTGCAGGAAGCAGCGGAGATGATGGTGTCATCAGCCGTCAGGGTCTTCTCGTTTACGCTGTAAACGATCGTCGGGAGATCGTTGCCTGCCGGAGCGGAAATAACGACCTTCTTTGCGCCTGCGTCGATGTGAGCCTGGCTCTTAGCCTTAGAGGTGTAGAAGCCGGTGCACTCGAGAACAACGTCAACACCGATCTCGCCCCACGGAAGGTCCTTAGCGTCCTTCTCAGCGTAGATTTTCAGGGTCTTGCCGTCAACTGTGATGGTGTTAGCCTCGTCGTCAGCGGAAACCGTGTGGAGAGCTTCGCCGATCTTGCCGCAGTAACCGCCCTGTGCGGTGTCATACTTGAGCAGGTGAGCCAGCATGGAGGGCTTCGTCAGATCGTTGATCGCAACGACCTCATAACCCTCAGCGCCGAACATCTGTCTGAACGCCAGACGGCCGATACGGCCGAAACCATTGATTGCAACTTTAACTGCCATGATTGTATACCTCCTGATAATTGTGGATGCATAATTTGCAATTCTATTTTATAGCATTTCGCAGGATTTTACAAGGGCTAACTGCTAAAAATGCAAACTTTTTCCGTAATTTTCAGAAAATTCACGCGTTTCCCGTGTCTTTTAAAGCATTTTCTTCTATATTGCTCTCCGCTTTCGCAGATGCGCGCTGCCCGCTCACCGTAAGCAGCAGGCAAAGGCTGTGAACAGAAAGGCACAGCATCGCAAGCTGGATCACATACGGCATCTCCGTCGCATACCCGCGCCCCGCAATAATGAGCACCGTGTTCGAGATCACATACGTCATCCAAAGCACTGCCGCCGGCAGGCCGAACACATACGTGCTGCGCAGCGCCTTTTTGCCGCCCGCGCCGGAGAGCAGCTTGCCTTCGGAAAGCAGGAACAGCAGCATCATCGCACCGCCACCCACGGTAAAGATATTCTCCTCCGTCGTCGCCACAGCGGAATACGTCATGAACGTCACGATCATATACGAAATGCCCCAAACGGAACCGATGGCCCAAAGCCCGCCCGTGCCGCTCGGGAAGCCCTCGCCCGTCAGCCATACAATGGCAAAAATGAGAGAAACGATCGCGAAAAGCAACGTTAAGACCGCAAACGGCAAATGCGTCGTCACATGCGAAGCCTGCACAAAGTAGGTCGGCTGATTGTTGCGGTATAAGTAAAAGTCCCGCAGAAGCGCTGCCGCACACAAAAACAAAAATACACACATCAGAAGCGCAGAAGCACCCGCCGCCGCATTTCTTTTCGTCTCTATGCGCGCGCAAAGCTTTTTGTCCACACGGCACAAAAGCATGCAGAGGAGCGATACGCCGATCGCCGCACCGCAGTAAATATACGTCAACAGTCCGCTGTCCGTCACAAAGCCCGTGTCATAATCAAAAAAACAGAGCATCTGCACGCAGCGCAGCGCAGCCGCCGCAAAGATGCCGATTCCTGCCAAAACAAACGCCAATTTCACTTTCTTATTCATATATCATACACTGCCCCGCCCTCGGGGCTTTCCTTTCATCGATTCATTCGCCGTCCGAATTTGCGGCACATCGGTTCACTATGTTTTATTTTAGCACATTCCGCCTAAGATGAAAACACCCCGCAAAAAAGATTTTTAATTTCCTGTTGACAACAAACTTTTAAGTGATTATAATATATGCCAGAGTAAACAATTAAGCGCATGATTGTTTACACAGGAGCAGATTCGATTCTGCTGTACGGCGGGGCCTTCTCCCCGCGAAAACAGATGAAAGGATGGTAACAATGCACGATCACGAAAAAGAGCCCATCGGCCATGCATTGCATGTGCTGGATACCACCATGCGCCGGTATATTGATACGTATTCCCATAAAAAGGAACACGAAAACCTCACCGGCACAAACACATGGGTCATCCAGTTCATCGCCGATCACAAAGACGGGCCCGTGTATTTGCGCGATATTGAGCGCCGCTTCGGCATTACGCGTTCCACCGCCTCCAAAGTGGTGGATATGCTTGTGCGAAACGGTTTTGTGGAGCGCCACACCGGCGAAACGGACGCCCGCCTGCGTCGTCTGACCCTGACGGAAAAGTCAGAAAACCTTTTGGCCGATATCCGCGCCGACCACGAAGCAATGGAAGCCGTTTTAACGAAAGGCTTCACGCAAAATGAAAAAGAAACCATGCTCACTTATTTACGGCGCGCAAAAATAAATGTAGATGCTGCCTTTGCCGAAAAGCAGCAAAAGAAAGAAAGGAGCGGTGCAGATGGTTAAAAAACTGATGGAAAGCATCCGCGAACAGAAAAAGAATTCCATATTGGCCGTGGTCACCATCAGCGGTGAGGTCGTCTTCGAGGTCATCATCCCGCTTTTAATGGCGAATCTCATCGATTACGGCATTGACATGGGCGATATGGGGTACATTGTCAAAATGGGCATTGTCCTGTTGCTCTCCGCACTGGGTCAGCTTTTCTGCGGTGCCATTTCCGGTAAATTCGCAGCCATTGCCTCCAGTGGCTTTGCCCGCAACCTGCGCCACGACATGTTCTACAAGGTGCAGAATTATTCATTCTCAAACATCGATAAGTTTTCCACCGCAAGTATCGTCACACGTCTGACAACAGACGTTACGAATCTGCAAAACACTTACCAAATGATCATCCGCATGGCGGTACGCAGCCCGCTTATGGCGATCTTCTCGCTTGTCGCGGCATTCGGCATCGACGCCAAGCTCTCGCTTATCTTCCTTGCCATCATCCCGGTGCTCGTTCTCGGCCTGTACTTCATCATGACGAGAACGCACCCGATCTTTGAGCGCGTGTTCAGAACTTATGATAAGCTGAACAGCGTTGTGCAGGAGAACCTGCACGGCATCCGCGTGGTAAAGTCCTTTGTCCGTGAAGATCACGAAAATAAGAAGTTCACCGCCATTTCCGAAAATATCTATAAGGACTTCAAAAAAGCCGAGCAGCAGCTCGCATGGAACGCTCCACTGATGCAGCTTTGCATGTACGCGGCGGTGCTCCTGCTCTCCTGGTTCGGCGCACGCACCATTGTTGCTTGCGGCGGTGACGCAGCGACCGGTCTTTCCACCGGCGAGCTTCTGAGCCTGCTGTCTTACGCCACGCAGATTCTCATGAGCCTCATGGGCCTCTCTATGATCTTCGTCATGCTCACCATGTCCCGTACCTCCGGCGAGCGTGTCGTTGAGCTGCTCAACGAGACCCCGGACATCACCACCCCCGAAAATGCCGTAAAGAGCGTTCCGGACGGCAGCATCGATTTTGAGCATGTCCAGTTCAGCTATCGTCACGGCACAGAGGGCAAGCCCGTGCTTTCCGATATTAACCTGCACATTCCGGCAGGCGCCACGGTCGGCGTCATCGGCGGCACCGGCTCCTCCAAATCGAGCTTCGTACAGCTCATCCCGCGCCTGTACGATGTTGACCTCGGTGCGGTCAAGGTCGGCGGCATCGACGTCCGCAAATACGACCTGGATACCCTCCGCGGCGACGTCGCCATGGTGCTGCAAAAGAACGTCCTGTTCTCCGGCACCATCAAGGATAACCTGCGCTGGGGCGATGAAAATGCCACCGACGAGGAGATCCGCCATGCCTGTCAGCTCGCACAGGCCGATGACTTCATTCAAACCTTCCCTAAAGGCTACGATACCTACATTGAGCAGGGCGGCACGAATGTCTCCGGCGGCCAGAAGCAGCGCCTCTGCATCGCGCGTGCGCTGCTTAAAAAGCCGAAGATTCTCATTCTGGACGACTCCACCAGCGCGGTCGATACCCGCACGGATGCGCTTATCCGCGGCGCGTTTGCAAAGGAAATCCCGAACACGACAAAAATCATCATCGCCCAGCGCATCGCCTCCGTACAGGGAGCCGATATGATCCTTGTCTTAGATGACGGCAAGATCGTCAGCTGCGGCACGCATGACGAGCTCATGCAAACAAGCCCGATCTACCGCGAAGTTTATGAATCCCAGACGAAAGGAGATCCTGACAATGCCACCGCGTCCTAATGGTCCCAGACTCTCCATGAAAGAAAGCATGAAGCAGCTCGATAAGAAGACCTTATTCCGCCTGCTTTCCTATATGAAACCGTACAGGCTGCACCTTGTGTTCGTGTTCATCTGCATTGCGGTGAGCGCTTTCGCAAGCGTCATGTCCTCCCTGTTTTTAAAGTCTCTCATTGATGATTACATCTCCCCGCTCCTGCTCGAATCTAATCCGAACTTTAGCGGTCTTCTGTATGCGCTGCTCCAAATGGCAGTCATTTACGTCATCGGCGCGTTCTCTACGCTGTTCTACAACCGCACCATGGCAGTTGTTTCACAGGGCACGTTAAAGAAAATTCGTGACGAGATGTTCGAGCACATGCAGACGCTGCCCATCAAGTTCTTTGATACGCACACCCACGGCGACATCATGAGCTTCTACACAAACGATACGGACACCCTGCGCCAGATGATTTCCCAGAGCATTCCGCAGACGCTTTCCTCCATCTTCACGGTCGTTTCCGTGTTCTGTTCTATGTTAACGCTCAGCGTTTGGCTTACCCTGTTCCTGATCGCGTTCCTCTTTGTCATGTTTAAGATCGTCGGCAAGGTCACCGCAAAAAGCGGCAGCTATTTTGTTCGCCAGCAGCAATCCCTCGGTAATGTGAACGGCTACATCGAAGAAATGATCAATGGCCAGAAGGTTATCAAGGTCTTCTGCCACGAAGACAAAACAAAGGTCGAGTTCGACAAACGAAACGACGACCTCTTCACAAACGCTTCCGAAGCGAATAAGTTTGCCAATATCCTCGGCCCCATCATGAACGCACTCGGCTACTTCCTTTACGTGCTCATCGCCGTGCTTGGCGGCGGTCTCGCACTTGCAGGCGTACCGAACCTGACCCTCACCGGCATGGGCGTCATGACGCTCGGCGGCATCGCGTCGTTCCTGCAGCTCTCCCGCAGCTTCGTTATGCCGATCAGCCAGGTCACGCAGCAGATTTCGTCCATCATCATGGCTATGGCTGGCGCTTCCCGCATCTTCTCTCTGCTCGATGCCGAGAGCGAAAAGGACGAGGGCTACGTCACACTCGTCAACGCCGAAAAGAAAAACGGCATGCTCACCGAAACCGACAAGCACACCGGCCTTTGGGCATGGAAGCATCCGCATAAGGACGGCACGGTCACCTATACGGAGCTCACCGGTCACGTAGAGCTTGAGGACGTCGATTTTGGTTATACCCCGGAGAAGACCGTCCTGCATGACATCACGCTTTACGCAGAGCCCGGCCAAAAGGTCGCGTTCGTCGGCGCAACGGGCGCAGGCAAAACGACCATCACAAACCTCATCAACCGCTTCTATGACATTTCTGACGGCAAGATCCGTTATGACGGCATCAACATCACGAAGATCAAGAAGCCGGATCTCCGCCGTTCCCTCGGCGTGGTTTTGCAGGACGTCAACCTGTTCACCGGCACCGTTATGGAGAATATCCGCTACGGTAAGCTCGATGCCACGGACGAAGAGTGCATCGCCGCCGCAAAGCTCGCAAACGCCGACGGCTTCATTCGTATGCTGCCGCAGGGCTATGACACCGTTCTTTCCGGCGACGGCAGCGGCCTCTCACAGGGCCAGCGCCAGCTCATTTCCATCGCCCGCGCCGCCGTTGCAGACCCGCCCGTCATGATTCTCGACGAAGCGACGTCCTCCATCGATACCCGCACGGAAGCCATCGTGCAGTCCGGCATGGACGCCTTGATGAAAGGCCGCACCGTGTTCGTCATCGCGCACCGCCTATCGACGGTCCAGAACTCCGACGTCATCATGGTGCTCGACCACGGCCACATCATCGAACGTGGCAGCCACCGCGACCTCATCGCGCAGAAAGGCACCTACTACCGCCTCTACACCGGCGCATTCGAGCTGGAATAAGGTAAATTCAAAGCGATAAACGAAAACTCCGTTTGCTGATGAGCAAGCGGAGTTTTTTGCTGCGCAAAAACAGCCCCGTTCACGTCGGAACAGGGCTGCTTTCTCATTTTATCTTATTTCGTTCTACCGATGTCATGGCGGTAATGCGCGCCGTCAAAATGGATTTTCTCCACCGCTGCATACGCCCTTTCGAGCGCTTCGTCCAGCGTTTTAGCCGTCGCGGTCACGCCAAGCACGCGGCCGCCGTTCGTCAGCAGCTTGCCGTTTTCAAGCTTCGTGCCGGCATGGTACACCGTCACGCCTTCCGCCTGACCGTTTTCGTCAAGACCAGTGATTTCCAGTCCCTTCGGGTAAGACTGCGGGTAGCCGCCGCTCGCCATCACGACGCACGCGCACGCTTCCGGAATCCATTCAATCTCAAGCTCGTCGAGCTTCTCGTCGATGACCGCGTTGATGACGTCCACAAAATCGGTCTTGAGGCGCGGCAGCACGACCTGCGTCTCCGGGTCGCCGAAGCGCGCGTTGTACTCAATGACCTTCGGGCCGTCCGGGGTCAGCATCAGGCCGAAGTACAAACAGCCCTTAAACGGTCTGCCCTCTGCCTGCATCGCTTTGACGGTCGGCAGGAAGATGGTTTTCATACACTCGTCCGCAATTTCGTTCGTGTAATACGGGTTCGGGCTGATGGTACCCATGCCGCCGGTGTTCAGGCCCTTGTCGCCGTCCAGTGCACGCTTGTGGTCTTTAGAAGACACCATCGGGCGCAGCGTCTTGCCGTCCGTAAATGCCAGCACGGAAACCTCCGGGCCGGTCAGGAATTCCTCCACAACAACGTTGTTGCCGGAAGCGCCGAACACCTTGTCTTCCATAATGGTGTGCACGGCATCCTTCGCCTCGTCAAAGTTTTGCGCGATGATAACGCCCTTGCCAAGCGCCAAGCCGTCTGCCTTAATGACAACCGGGAACTTGCCGCGCTTTTCCACGTACTCCACGACCTCTTTCGGATCGGAGAACACCGCGTAATCCGCCGTCGGAATACCGTATTTCTTCATCAGATTTTTTGAGAACACCTTGCTGCTCTCGATGATGGCCGCATTCGCGCGCGGACCAAATGCACGGATACCCTCTTTTTCGAGCGCATCTACCATACCGGCCGCAAGCGGGTCGTCCGGCGCAACAAACACAAGGTCAACTGCGTTTTTCTTCGCGAAATCCACAACGCCGTCAATGTCCATCGCGTTAATGGCCACGCACTCGGCGTCTGCCGCAATGCCGCCGTTGCCCGGTGCGCACCACAGCTTTTCCGTTTTAGGGCTCTCTTTCAGCTTGCGGATGATCGCATGCTCACGTCCGCCGCTGCCGATAACCAGAATATTCATAATAAAAGCACCTCGCCTTTCGGATCAATGGTGGAACAGACGGATGCCTGTGAATGCCATGGCGATGCCATACTTGTTGCACGTATCGATGACGTTGTCATCGCGGATAGAGCCGCCCGGCTGCGCAATAAATTCTACGCCGCTCTTGTGTGCGCGCTCAATGTTGTCGCCGAACGGGAAGAACGCGTCGCTGCCCACGGAAACGCCCTTAAACGTCGCAAGCCAAGCCGCTTTCTCCTCGCGGGTGAACACCTCCGGCTTCTCCGTGAAAAACTGCTGCCAAACACCGTCGCGCAGCACGTCGTCATGCTCCTCACTGATGTACACGTCAATGGTGTTGTCGCGGTCAGGACGGCGGATGCCCTCCTTAAACGGCAGATTCAGCACCTTCTCGTGCTGACGCAGATACCAGATGTCCGCCTTGTTGCCCGCAAGACGCGTGCAGTGGATGCGGCTCTGCTGGCCGGCGCCGATGCCGATGGCCTGACCGTCCTTCGCATAGCAGACGGAGTTCGACTGCGTGTATTTCAGCGTGATGAGGGAGAGCACTAAGTCAAGCTTTGCGTCCTCCGGAATCTCTTTGTTTTCCGTCACAAGATTTGTCAGTATGTCCGCGTCGATTTTCAGTTCGTTTCTGCCCTGCTCAAACGTGATGCCGAAAACATCCTTGTGCTCAATCGGCTCCGGCTTGTAATCCGGGTCAATCTCGACGACATTGTACGTGCCCTTACGCTTTGTCTTTAAAATCGCAAGCGCTTCGTCCGTGTAGCCCGGTGCAATGATGCCGTCGGAAACTTCACGTGCCAACAGCGTTGCGGTTTCCTTATCGCATACGTCGGAAAGCGCTGCCCAGTCGCCGTAGGAGGACATTCTGTCCGCGCCGCGGGCTCTTGCATATGCCGTCGCAATGGGCGAAAGCTCCAGATCGTCCACAAAGTAAATCTTTTTCAGCATGTCGCTCATCGGCTTTGCCACAGCTGCGCCCGCCGGGCTCACGTGCTTAAAAGAGGCCGCCGCCGGCATGCCGGTTGCCGCTTTCAGCTCTTTTACAAGCTGCCAGGAGTTGAACGCATCCAAAAGATTGATATAGCCCGGTCTGCCGTTCAAAACGCGAATCGGCAGGTCGCGGCCGTCGTTCGTAAAAATTTTCGCCGGCTTCTGGTTCGGGTTGCAGCCGTATTTCAGTTCCAGTTCTTTCATAGTTTCCCCTCCGAAAAATCACTTATTCTTGTTGACGATGCGGGTCTCAATCTTGCCCGTCTTCAAATTGATGAAGCGCGTGAACAAGGAGACCTTATTGTCTTCGTTCAGGTTTGTCCACAGGTCATTCGTAAACGTGTCGATGTCGCCCTCAATCTTCACCGGCTTCGGCTCGCCCTCAAAGGACGGGATACGCGGTGCGCCGTCACACTTATACGTGTGGATGAAGTGGCCGAGGCCGTCCACCGGCGTATAGTCGAAGAAAAAGCTCTGCGGCGCGTCCGGGTTGCCCTCGCAGCTCTTCAAAATGGAAAGCTTATAGGTAAAGTCGCCGTCCTTCAGCTTTATAAGGCCGGAAATTCTCGGCGTAAAGTTCGGGGCGTCCGGCTCAAACTTGCGGGTCTTCAACGCTTTTTTGAAGCTCTTGCCCGCCTTGAGGTATGTAAACACGGTATCCGTCTGGTCTCCGTTCGTCACAATGGTCTTGTTAGCTAAAACGCGCACCGGCGCATAAATGACAAGGGACGGGTCAGAAAGCTTTGCGGGGTCAAACGCTTCCGTGCGGATGCCGTCGCCCTGCTCCACAAACACGCGGTTGCGGGAGTTCACGCTGCGGCCCATAATGAAATACGCGATGACCGCATGCACGCCGTCCGCGCTTTTGCCGATGACGATGCCGCGACCCGGGTATGCGTTGCCTGCAAGTTCCTTTTTAATATCCAGAATTTCCATGTATCCGTTTCCTTTCTATGTAAAGGGATGAATTATTCTTTAATCGTAACGATAGAGCCGTTCACGGAAAGCTTACCCGCGCAGAACAAAGACACTGCCTGCGGCAGAATCTTCCACTCCGCCTGCTCCATAATGCGGCGCTGCAGCGTCTCGGGCGTGTCGCCCTGCTCCACCGGCACCGCTTTCTGTAAGATGATCGGGCCGCCGTCGCACACCTCGTTTACAAAGTGTACCGTCGCGCCGGAGACCTTCACGCCGCGTGCCAAAGCCGCCTCGTGCACGTGCAGACCGTAATAGCCCTTGCCGCAGAACGACGGAATGAGCGCCGGGTGCACGTTGATGATCTTATTTTCAAACGCCTTCGTGAACTTCTCGTTCGTAATGGTCATAAAGCCCGCCAGAACAATTAAGTCCGTGTGCTTTTCTTTCAGCAAGTTTTCGAGCGCTTCGCTGTACGCGTCCACGTTTTCATAGTCGCTGCGCGCCAGCACAATGCCCTCAATGCCCGCGTTTTTCGCACGCTCCAAGGCATAAACGCCCGGCTTGCTCGCCACAACCACGGAAATTTTGCCGTTTTCGATTTTACCGGCTTTCTCCGCGTCGATCAGCGCCTGCAAATTCGTTCCGCCGCCGGAAACGAGGACTGCGATGTTCAGCACAGGATGACCCCCTCGTCGCCCTCAACCACTTCACCGATGACAAACGCCTTTTCGCCCGCATCATTCAGCGCCTTAATGGCCGCGTCCGCCGTCTCCTTGGAGACCGCCATGCACATGCCGACACCCATGTTGAACGTGTTGAACATGTCGCGCTCCGGAATGTTGCCCGTCTTCGCGATGAGGTCGAAGATCGGCAGCACCGGTACTGCGGCACGGTTCACCTTAGCGGTGAGGCCCTTCTTCATCATACGCGGAATGTTCTCGTAGAAGCCGCCGCCCGTAATGTGGGAGATTGCCTTCACGTCTGCCGCTTCAATGGCCGCCAGCGCAGGCTTTACATACAGGCGCGTCGGGGTCAGAAGTGCCTCGCCCAACGTGCAGCCGAGCTCTTCGTAATACGTTTCAAGCTTTTCTTTGTTCAGACCGAACACCTTTCTCACCAGAGAGAAGCCGTTCGAATGTACGCCGGAGGATGCCACGCCAACAAGCACGTCGCCCGCCTGCATCTTGGAGCCGTCAATGATCTTATCCTTATCTACAATGCCCACCGTAAAGCCCGCGAGGTCATAGTCGTCCTCCGGCATCACGCCCGGGTGCTCTGCGGTCTCGCCGCCGATGAGCGCACAGCCGGACTGCACGCAGCCCTCCGCAACACCCTTTACGATCTCTGCAATCTTCTCCGGCACGTTCTTGCCGCAGGCGATGTAATCGAGGAAAAAGAGCGGTTTTGCGCCGCAGCATACGACGTCGTTCACGCACATGGCAACGCAGTCAATGCCGATGGTGTCATGCTTATCGAGCAGCATGGCCGCCACGAGCTTCGTGCCCACTCCGTCTGTGCCGGAAACGAGCACAGGTTCTTTCATACCGGTCATGTCCGGCTGGAAAAGACCGCCGAAACCGCCGATGCCGGAAACCACGCCCGGAATGCTTGTACGCTTTACGTGCTCTTTCATCAGCTCTACGGACTTGTAGCCTGCGGTAACGTCAACGCCCGCTGCCTTGTAGCTATCGCTGTAACTTTTCATTCTTTAACTTCTCTCTTTCTTTAAATTATCTATAAAATGAATTACATGAATTTCTCTGTCCAGTTGCCGTTTCTGAACACCGGGATAACCTCGCCGTCCGGCGTGATGCCGTCGATGTTCATCGTCGCGTCGCCCACCATGAAGTCCACATGGATGACGGAATCGTTCACGCCCTTATCGTGAATCTCATCAAGCGTATACTTGTCGTAATCCTTGATGACATTCGGGAAGCCCAAGCCAAGCGCAATGTGGCAGGAAGCGTTCTCGTCAAACAGCGTGTTGTAGAACAGAATGCCGAGGTTCGAGATGGGAGAGTCGTTCGGGATAAGCGCCAGCTCGCCGATCTGCGCCGCGCCCTCGTCCATCGCAATCATGTGCTCCAAAAGCTCCTGGTTCTTTTCCGCCTTGCAGGAGACCGCGCGGCCGTCCTTAAACGTAATGGAGAAGTTTTCAATCAAATTGCCTTGGTAAGACAGCGGCATCGTAGAAACGACCGTACCCTCTGCCTCGCCCTTCATCGGGGAGGTGAAAATCTCTTCGGTCGGCATATTCGGGTTGAAGAATGTACCGTCCAGCAGCGTTTCGCCGCCGCCCATCCACTGTGCGTCCGGGATCAGGCCGCAGGTGAAATCGGTGCCGTTCTCGCTAAAATAGTGCAGGCTCTCAAAGTGACATGCGTTCAGCTTCTCATAGCGTGCTTTAAGGGAAGCGTTGTGTGCTTTCCACGCTTCAACCGGGTCGTTATCCTTAGAAACACGCACCGTCTGAAGGATTGCGTCCCACAGCTTCTTCACCGCCACGCTCGTGCGGTCATTCGGGAACACCTTCTTCGCCCACTTTGCACTCGGCACGGCGACAATCGTCCACTGGTACTTGTTTTCCATCGCGTCGCGGTACGGCTTTCTCACCTTCATACGGGCAAGGTTCGCCTTCTGCATTTTCTCAACGTTCACGCCCTTCAGGCCGTCCGGGTCGTCAGAGTCGATCCAAATGCGCACCGGCAGCTCGTCAAGCTCATACTGCATGCGCGCCTTTTCCCACTCCTGCGTAGCGGAAAGCACCTTTACGCTTTCTTTCTTATAGCGCATCTTGTCAAGGTCCTGGTTCGTCCAGCGGATGTCCACCCACTTCGCACCGGCACGGTAGGCTTCCTCCGCCACCATCAGTGCGATCTCAGACTGCGCCGTATCCGCCAAGATTACAGCGCCCTGACCCTTTTTGATGTTCACGCCCATCTGAACGATGAGCTTTGCGTACTTTCGCAAAATCGATTTTGTCATCGTTTATCCCTCCCGAATTATAGCTCGGCAACTTTCTGCTGCAAGGCTTCGTTCTTTTTCGCAACACCCTGCTCCATATCCACCTTCATCTGGTGCAGCTGCTTTGCGATGCTCTCGTCGGAAAGCGCCAGCATCTGCGCCGCCAAAATCGCAGCATTGTCCGCGCCGTCAATCGCCACCGTCGCCACCGGAATGCCGGAGGGCATCTGCACGGTTGCAAGCAGTGCGTCAAGGCCGTCGAGCGTGGAAGACTTCACCGGAATGCCGATGACCGGCAGCGTCGTGTGCGCAGCCAGCACGCCCGCAAGATGCGCAGCCTTGCCCGCCGCCGCAATGATAACGCCAAAGCCGTCCTTTTCCGCGTTCTTAGAGAATTCCGCCGCGGCCTCCGGCGTGCGGTGTGCGCTCATCACGCGCGCCTCCACCGGGATGCCGAACTGCTTCAATCTGCGAATCGCCGGGGAAACCACCGGAAAATCACTGTCACTGCCCATAATCACTGCAACTTTTTTGCTCATTGAAAATCACCGATCCTTTCAAGTTTTGCGGCGTAAAAGAAAGCACCGCGAAAAAAAGAAAATAGGCTGTGCTCCAAAAACACAACCTATGCTTCTAAAATTGACCGCAAAACGCCCATGCAGATACAGTAAAAATGCACATCAGTTCAGCCATATCGCACCTCCGGCACTTGCAGCCTTGAATTTTCTGTCCTTAGTCTGTCTCAAGCGACTGATAAATCAATCCATTAAGCAGACCTTTAAGGCAGCAATGTATAACGTTGGTGCACAAGCTGCGCCGTCAGATTTTTCGTCAGGCTGCACGGAACACCCGCAGGCAGGCTGACGCCCGGCAAGGGGGGTTACGGTCGGCATGGCGGAAAAATGCAAGCAAATTGCGTGCCAAGCCGTAGGCGTACTTTATACGTTGTTGCCTTTATCATTTTACGGGATTTAGCGCGTTTTTTCAATAGTTTTTGCCGTTTTTAGAAAAAAATCCAAAATTCTCCCCTGCTCGTGGACATGCGTTGTATACCTCGATATGTCCCCTTTCTCCGCTTCCGTCTCACCATATATTAAATACATAGCAACACACCTTGAAATGCAAAAGGGCATTTTCACTTTACCTACGTACATCATCTCCCTCTATTCGTCAAAAAAGGCAGCTTTCCAAGTTCCCTCTGACGAGGGAGCTGTCAGCGAAGCTGACTGAGGGAGATATACAGAGAGCTTTTATATACACAAGTCGCGCAAATCACCTTGAAAACGCATAAAACGCAAGCTCAATAGAAAAAATCCTCTCCCGGCTGCGCCGGGAGAGGATAAATTGTATTAGCGGCAAAAGTATTTCGCCATTTGCGAATGGCGACTCAAGGCGCTGCCCTAAGAACCCGAAAGTTTTCCGAAGAAAACTTGACGAAAGACTTTTACGCTTTGCTCGCCGTAAACTCTACTTTACTCCTTCGGCGTTTCCGTCGCAAAAATCTCCTTCGCGCTTGCGGCTAAGCCTGCCATACCCTGAATCTCGGACGGAATGATAATCTTCGTCGCCTTGCCGTCCGCTACTTTCTCAAGCGCTTCAAAGCTCTTCAAGGTCAGCACAGCTTTATTCGGATCGGCTTCGTTGAGAAGCTTAATGGAATCCGCCAACGCACGTTGCACGGAGAGGATTGCCTCCGCTTCACCCTGTGCTTCTCTGATTTTCGTCTCACGCACAGCCTCCGCGCGCAGGACGGCAGATTCCTTCTGGCCTTCCGCAATGAGGATGGCGCTGCGTTTTTCGCCCTCTGCGTCCAAAATCTTCGCACGGCGCTCGCGCTCCGCCTTCATCTGCTTCTCCATCGAATCCTGAATTTCCTTCGGCGGAATGATATTTTTCAACTCCACGCGGTTAACCTTAATGCCCCACGCATCGGTCGCTTCATCCAGAATGACGCGAATTTTCGAGTTGATAACATCGCGCGAGGTCAGCGTGTGGTCAAGCTCCATCTCACCGATGATATTTCTCAGCGTCGTTGCGGAAAGGTTCTCAATCGCGGAGATCGGGCGCTCCACGCCGTAAGCATACAGCTTCGAGTCCGTGATCTGGAAATACACCACCGTGTCGATCTGCATCGTAACGTTATCCTTCGTGATAACGGGCTGCGGCGGGAAATCGATGACCTGCTCTTTCAGCGAGACCTTCTTCGCAATGCGGTCGATAAACGGAATTTTCAAATGCAGACCCGTGCTCCACGTGGCGTGGTACGCGCCGAGTCTTTCAATGACGAATGCGTGCGCCTGCGGCACCACCTTAATGTTCGCCGCAAGCAGTGCGATGACAAGAGCGATGAGAACGATAATGCCCACAACGCCCCAATTGATGTACAGTTCAAAATCCATGTTTTTACCTCCAGTTTCAATTTAAGATACAACCGGTGTCACGATAAGCTTTACGCCCTCAATGCGCACCACCTGCACCTTTGTGCCTTTTTGAATACGGACATTTTCTGTGCTGCGTGCTGCCCAGTCGTTGCCGAGCACTTCCACGCGTCCATGCGCCGCAAGGTTATCGATATCCTCCGTCACAACGGCGGTCTGCCCCACCACGCGGTCGGCGTTCGTGTGCGTTTCCTTGTTTTGCAGGAACTTTTTCACGAGCGGACGCGTTGCCAAAAGCAGAACGAGCGTCACCACAGCGGCAATCAGCACTTGCAGCCAAACCGGCGCGCCGCACAGCTGCGCGATCATACCGGCGATGCCGCCGCCCACAAACCAGATGGAAATAAGCTGCGCGCTCATGCCCTCCAGTATTGCAGCAATCACAATGACCGCCACCCAGATCATGGTTTCCAAAATCATTCCCCCTTTCTCAAAACGGAAGCCGCATACACGCGCCCGACCCGTTCAGGCGCCCGCGCTCCCTATCCTCATCATATCGGATTTTCATAAAATATGCAAGAGGTTTTCTTCCCCGGAAAAATATTTTACACAGATTATAAAATACCGCGCCCGATTCTGCCGAGCGCGGCTTCAATATCCTTATCGATTCACATGCTCCATGCTGAGCTTCACGCGCAGCCCGTCGCCTGTGTTCTGTACGGAAACTTCAATATAATCGCCGTCGTCGCTCATGCGGTCGTTTTCACCTGCAAGGCTGAACCGGAACTGCACGCCGCTGCCGCTTTCGCCGCCCGCCACGTCTTTCAAATACGTTTCAAGCTGCGCCGCGTCATACGTTTCTTTCGTCTTTTCCGCCTGCGTGTAGCACGTCACGGCATACGGATCGTTAAACTGCGCCGTGAATTTCTCCACAAACGCTTTAATTTCTGCCGTGCCCGCATCGCTGTTTTCAAACGTCTTCTGCGCTTCCGCATAGCCGAACACACCCGCACCGCCGTAGTTTGTGGCAAGATTCGTTTCCATCGTTTGCCCGCCCCACGCGTAGTCCAGCGTGTAGCCGTAGTCGCCGGCCTTTTGGTCGTCCTTCAGTCCCAGCGCCTTCACGGCTTCATCCGCAGACTTTCCGAAGCATCCGAGCAGCGCTTCATTCACCGCCGCGTCCGATGCCTTTCCTCCGCCGGAAGGCCCGCCGTTTCCGCCCGTACAGCCCGTAAAAAGCAGCGCTGCAAGCAGCAGACACAACACCAAGCTTACATACTTTTTCATACGATCACCTTTCCTTTTTTCGGCTTAAAAAACCGCCGTACCAAGGCTTTTTGAACGTACCGAAATCGTACCCGCCTCGGTATTGTTAAATATTTATCTACTGTAATAGTATCAAAACCGTACCGCATTGTCAATCGGCGGAATCCCATATTTCATCGCACAAACTTGTGTTTTCCTACAAAAATCCCCCGCACAGGGAATTTCCTGTGCGGGGGATCAACGTTTTATGACGTTTTCATGCGGTTTAAGCGCTCTTCATTAGTACATGCCGCCCATGTCCGGTGCTGCCGGAGCTGCGGGTGCAGCCGGCTCCTTGATGTCTGCCACGAGGGACTCGGTGGTCAGAACGGTGGAAGCCACGGAGGAAGCGTTCTGCAGAGCGGAACGGGTGACCTTCGTCGGGTCAACGATGCCTTCGTCGATCATGTCGCCGTAGGTATCGGTCAGAGCATTGTAGCCGTAGCCGACGGTGTTCTTTGCCTTCAGGTGCTCAATGATGATGGAGCCCTCCAGACCTGCGTTCGCAGCAATCTGGCGAACCGGCTCCTCAAGCGCCTTCAGAACGATGGCAGCGCCGGTCTTCTCGTCACCGTCAACGGAATCAACATAAGCCTTAACAGCCGGAATCGCATCGATGAGTGCGGTGCCGCCGCCTGCGACGATGCCCTCTTCAACAGCAGCCTTCGTTGCAGCCAGAGCGTCCTCAATGCGCATCTTCTGCTCTTTCATTTCGACCTCGGTAGCCGCACCGACCTTGATAACCGCTACGCCGCCTGCGAGTTTTGCAAGGCGCTCCTGCAGCTTCTCACGGTCGAAATCGGACGTGGTGGTCTCGATCTGGCTTCTGATCTGGCTGACACGGCTCTTGATAGCCTCGCTGTCGCCTGCACCGTCAACAATGATGGTGTTTTCCTTGTCGATCTTGACCTGACGTGCACGGCCGAGCTGATCAACGGTGGTATCCTTCAGCTCAAGGCCAAGCTCGCTGGAGATGACCTGGCCGCCGGTGAGCGTTGCGATATCGGTGAGCATTTCTTTTCTTCTGTCGCCGAAGCCCGGAGCCTTAACGCCCACGCAGGTGAACGTGCCGCGGAGCTTGTTGAGGATCAGGGTGGTCAGCGCCTCGCCCTCAATGTCCTCCGCGATGATGACGAGCTTCTTGCCGGACTGTACGATCTGCTCGAGCAGCGGCAGAATCTCCTGAATGTTGGAGATCTTCTTATCGGTGATGAGGATGTACGCGTCGTCGATGACAGCGACCATCTTGTCGGTATCGGTGACCATGTACGGCGTAATGTAGCCGCGGTCGAACATCATGCCTTCTACGACCTCGCTGTACGTCTCAGCCGTCTTGGATTCTTCAACGGTGATAACGCCGTCGGACGTGACCTTTTCCATCGCGTCGGCGATGAGGTTGCCGATCTGCTCACTTGCAGAGGAAACAGCCGCAACACGGGCAATGTCCTTCGTGCCGGAGACCTTCTTGGCGTTCTTCTCAATCGCATCAACAGCTGTCTCGGTCGCCTTCTGAATGCCCTTTCTCAGAACCATCGGGTTTGCGCCTGCGGTAACGTTCTTCATGCCCTCACGGATGAGTGCCTGTGCAAGCAGCGTTGCGGTCGTGGTGCCGTCGCCTGCAACGTCGTTCGTCTTAGTTGCAACTTCCTTCACGAGCTGTGCACCCATGTTCTCAAACGGGTCTTCAAGCTCAACTTCCTTAGCGATTGTCACGCCGTCGTTCGTGATGAGCGGTGCGCCGAACTTCTTATCGAGCACAACGTTTCTGCCCTTCGGGCCAAGGGTGATCTTAACGGTATCTGCAAGCTTGTTGATACCGCCGAGCAATGCTTTTCTGGCTTCTTCGCCGTAAATGATCTGCTTTGCCATAATAAATTACCTCACAATTCCAAATATCAAAAATAAAGACTGAAACTCAAATTACTCAACGACTGCCAGAACATCGGACTGACGAACGATGGTGTATTCCTCGCCGTCGATCTTCACTTCCGTGCCGGTGTACTTGCCGGTGATGACGCGGTCGCCGGCCTTAAGCTGCATAACGACTTCCTTGCCGTCTACCATGCCGCCGGGGCCTACTGCGATAACGCGGGAGATTTGCGGCTTCTCCTGTGCCGCGCTTGTCAGCACGATGCCGCTCTTTGTGGTCTCCTCCGCTTTCTCGGCCTGAATGAGTACTCTGTCTGTCAAAGGCTTAATGGTCATAACTTCCACCTCGGCGCCTAATGCGCCGTATCCTTTCTCCCCGCAGTTCATAAATAAGTTTTTCGCGTACAGCGGGGTGCGCCGCGAAACCCGCCGGGGTGCGGCCCGGTCGGTAAAGAAATACAAGTTTAGGTCTCGGGGAGCTGTGGCGCTTACGCTTTAGCACTCCTTATCCCCGAGTGCTAAACCTATTCTAATCACTTGGTCAAGAAAAGTCAATAGGAAAAACGCGATTTTTTTGACTTTTAACAGTTCCGTAATAATTTTGTCCTCCGATGTCCTCTGATGTCCGCTTTTTTCATACAAAACCACCCACAAAACGACAAAAAACAGCCCCGCGCTCGTTTGAAAGCCGGGACTGTCTTTTGCAAATGACAGCTTAAATCATGGAGGCATATTCGTCAAACGGGGCTAAGCTCCGCTTTAAAATGCCATTGATATATGCAATGAGAATGCCGTAGTTCGTGTACGGCACACTTTTTTCTTCGGCGGAAGACTGTCTGAACTGCATTTCGCGTTCATTCAGCATACAGCCGCCGCAGTGCACAATAAGGGCATACGGCGAAAGATCTTCGGGAAATCCGCCGCCGGAGGTAAACTCGAATTCAAAGTCCTTGCCGGTGTGTTTGCGGATCCACGCGGGCAGCTTCACGGTGCCGATATCGCCGCACTGGCGGTGGTGCGTGCAGCCTTCGGAGATCAAAATGCGGTCGCCCGCTTTCAGATTCTCAATAGCCGCAGCGCCGCGCACGGCCGTCTCTAAAACGCCCTTGTAGCGCGCAAATAAGATGGAGAATGACGTGAGCTTAATGCCCTCGGGCACGATCTGCTTTACTTTGCCGAATGCCTGGCTGTCCGTAACAACGAGCTTCGGCGGCGTTTTGAGGCCGTTTAGCACGCCCGCAAGCTCTTCCACCTGCGTGACAGAGCATGTTGCGCCTGCGTCCAGAATATCGCGGATGGCCTGCACCTGCGGCAAAATCATACGGCCTTTCGGCGCGGAGGAATCGATGGGCGTGACGAGCACCACGTGGTCGCCGCGCTCAAGTAAGTCACCCAAAATAACTTTGGTGTTCTGCCCCTTTGCAGCGATGGCGGCAAGCTTTTCCTTGAGCTCAAAAATATGCTCACCCGTCTTCGCGCTGACCGCGATTTCGTTGTCGTTTTCGGCCTTGAACCCGCCGAGGTCGGCTTTATTCAATACGATGATATACGGCACGCCTTTTTTCTCGATGAGCCTTTGCAGTGCGAGGTCTTCCGCACTTTTGCCGACCGTGCCGTCGATGACGAGCACCGCAATATCAGCTTTATTGAGTACCTGCCGGGCGCGCTGCACACGCAGCTCGCCCACGGTGCCCTCGTCGTCCATGCCGGGCGTGTCAATAATGACGACCGGGCCAAGCGGCAAAAGCTCCATGGCTTTCTGCACGGGGTCGGTCGTGGTGCCCTTGACATCGGACACAATGGAGATATTCTGTCCCGTAACGGCGTTCACCACGCTGGATTTACCGGCGTTGCGCTTGCCGAAAAAGGCGATGTGCACACGGTTTGCCGAGGGGGTCTGGTTGAGGTCTGCCATAGAAGTCGCCTGCCTTTTAAAGAATAACCGAAAGTTTTAGAAACGGAAGTCGCGCTCGCCGTGGGCGACCTTTTCAATATAGCCCTTTGCGATGCTGCGGGTCTTCTCGTTCGGGATGTTTTCAAGCTCCTGCGCGATCATCTTTTCGCCGATGGCCTTCGTCTCCGGGGAAGCGTAGTCCTCGAGGAATTCTTTTAAGGTGATGAGTGCGTTCGGGTGGCAGCAGTTCTGGATCTGTCCGCTCTTACACAGGCTCATGAAGCGGTCGCCAGTGCGGCCCTCGCGGTAGCATGCCGTGCAGAAGGACGGAATGTGGTCGGTCTCCATCAGCCAGCGGACGACCTCGTCAAGGGAGCGCTGATCGGAAACGTCGAACTGCTCGGTGTCGGTGGGGCGCTCCTCTTCGGCATAGCCGCCGACGGAGGTACGGGATGCGCCGCTGATCTGCGAAACGCCGAGATTGATAACCTGCGCGCGCACCTTCTGACTCTCACGCGTGGAGATGATCATGCCGGTGTACGGCACAGCGATACGAATAAGTGCGCAGATTTTCGCGAATGTTTCGTCGCTGATGCCGTTATCGAACTTCGTCGGGTCAATGTCGTCGGCTTTTTTAAGGCGCGGCACACTGATGGTATGCGGGCCTACGCCGTGCACGGCTTCAAGGTGCTCCGCGTGCATCAGTTGACCACAGAACTCGTAACGGTACATTTCAAGGCCGTACAGAACGCCGAGACCCACGTCATCGATACCGCCCTCCATGGCGCGGTCCATCGCCTCGGTGTGGTAGGCGTAGTTATGCTTCGGGCCCGTAAGATGCAGCTTTTCGTAGCTTTCCTTGTGGTAGGTCTCCTGGAACAGGATGTACGTGCCGATGCCGGCTTCCTTTAATTTACGGTAGTTTTCCACGGTCGTCGCAGCGATGTTGACATTTACGCGGCGGATGGCGCCGTTCTTATGCTGAATGCTGTAAATGGTCTTGATGCAGTCGAGAATGTACTCGATGGGGTTATTTACCGGGTCTTCGCCGGCTTCAATGGCAAGGCGCTTATGACCCATGTCCTGCAGCGCAATGACTTCCTTTGCGACCTCCTCCTGCGTCAGCTTGCGGCGCGGGATGTGATGGTTCTGGCGGTGATACGGGCAGTAGATGCAGCCGTTCACGCAGTAGTTGGAAAGGTACAGCGGCGCGAACATGACAATGCGGTTGCCATAAAACTTGTGCTTGATCTCGTTTGCAAGCTTATAGATTTCGTCCAGAATCTCCGGGTCTTCGCAGGCGAGCAGAACGGATGCTTCGCGGTGTGAAAGTCCCTTACACAGACGGGCTTTATCGAGAATTTCGCGGATGAGCGGCATATTATCTTTGTTCTCGTCCGCGTATTTTAAAGTGTCTTCAATTTCTTCGTGGCAGATAAATTCCTCTGCTTTTAAGGATTTCGGATCGTACATAGTTTGATAATTTCCTTTCTTTCGGGTCAGTTCACTTTCCCGTTAGTCATTTTTTCGGATCACTCCGTTTTGATTTCCGGCTCTGTGCTCGTGAAATTGGAATACGCCGTTTTGATGTTGGCGCCGCGCACGCGCCCGAGCTTTCCCGCCATGGCGCTGATGACATCCTGTGGGGCATCCATCGCCACACAGATGATGTTGATATTTTTCTGTCTGTACGGCAGCCCCATACGTCCGATGATGTACCGACCGTACAGGTGCAGAATGTCGTTGATTTCTTCCGCGTGGGCGTTATCTTCTAAAATAATGCTCATCACGGCTACGCGTGTCTGCATAAAACACCTCCCGTTTTTATAAAACAAGCAAAACAAAAATGCTCCCTGCCGAAAATGCAGGAAGCACAAAAAGCGCAGAATCCATCTGCGGAATATACCTCTATCCATTTTCGGCTTACACGCGGCGATGCCTTGTGCTCAGAACGAAAAAGCTGTTTTGCGGCGCACCGCAGAAAAAACTTTGGTGAACCGTGTTTTGTATAGTATAACGGATTTTCAGGGATTTGTAAAGAGCGGATTGCAAATTTTGACAACAAAAAAGCCCCGGCGTACAGCCGAGGCTCGGTTTGTTTTAAAAATTACGCGTCCAGCATGGTGATGACGTGTCTCGGGCAGACCTCGGCACATTTGCCGCAGCCGATACACTTTGCGGGATCGACCTTCGCGCAGAAGTTCGTCACCTTTACGGCGCCCACTTCGCATGCCTTCATGCACTTGCCGCAGCCGATACAGCCCACCTTGCAAACCTTCATCGTCTCTGCGCCCTTATCACAGTTGGAGCAGCGCACGACCGCCTGCTTTTTCAGCGGCACAAAGCTGATGAGCCCCTTCGGACATGCAGCGGTGCATTTTGCGCAGCCGCGGCACTTTGCGGGGTCGATTGACGCCATGCCGTTGCAGATGTTGATTGCGCCGTATTCGCACACGGCGGCGCAGTCGCCCATGCCCATGCAGCCGTAGCGGCAGCTGGAGATACCGCCGGCAAGCAGGGTAGATGCGGCGCAGCTATCGATGCCGTCGTAGCGCATTTTGTCGCTGGTGCAGTCATAGCTGCCCATGCAGTGGACAAGCGCCGTCTTTTTCTCGACGGCAACGTCGCCCGTGCCAAGCAGCTCTGCGCACGCTTTGGCGCACGCTTCGCCACCGGGAGAACACAGCCCGGGCTGCGCTTCGCCCTTAGAAAGCGCCGCCGCATAGCCGGAGCAGCCGGAAAAACCGCACGCGCCGCAGTTCGCGCCCGGAAGCACCTCTAAAATCGCTTCCGCTTTCTCGTCCTTCGGCACGGCCATGATGGCGGAGGCGACCGCCAGAATAATACCCGCCAGAAGACCGATGCCCGCGACGATCAGAACCGGGATCAAAATTTTATCCATATAGAAACCCCTTTCGTTTTGCTCAGGCGAGCAGACGGTCTATAATGCCGTTAAAGCCGAGGAACGAAACCGCCACAAGCGACGCGGCGATCAGCGTGATCGGCAGACCTTTGAGAAAATTCGGCACGTCGCACAGCTCGAGGCGCTCACGCACACCGGCGAAAATGACCATTGCAACCATGAAGCCGATGCCTGCGCCGAACGCGTTGACAAGCGATGCCAAATAGCCGAAGCTCGGGTTTTCCGCGCCTTTTTCGAGCACGAGCATCGTCACGCCCAGCACGGCGCAGTTCGTCGTGATGAGCGGCAGGTAAATGCCGAGCGCGTTATACAGCGGCGGCATATACTTGTGCATCACGGTCTCCAAAAGCTGCACGAGCGCCGCGATGATGAGGATGAACACCACGGTCTGCAAATAATCGAGGTTCAGCGGGACAAGTACATACGTATACACCGGCCACGTGACCGCCGTCGCGATAACCATGACGACCGTTACGGCACAGCTCATGCCGAACGCCGTATTGAGCTTTTTGGAAACGCCGAGGAACGGACAGATGCCGAGAAACTTATTGAGAATATAGTTCTCCGTGAGGATTGCGGCAAGGAAAATGCCGACTAAAAATTTAAGACTCATGCTTTGCCGCCCTCCTTTTCACATTTTTCCTGAACCTTGGAGCAGGAAGCCGCCAACGGGCATGCAGCGCAGCCCATGGTCTCCGGCGCTTTGCCCTCCGCGGAAAGCTTGCCCGCAATGGCGATGAGAATACCGAACACGAAGAAGCCGCCCGGCGGGAGCAGGAAAATGATGATGGGATCCATGAAATTCGAGAGGAGCGGAATGCCGAATACGGTACCCGCGCCGAGCAATTCACGGATGATGCCCATGGCGAGCAACGCGGCGGTGAAGCCCACGCCCATTCCAAGACCGTCTACGATGCTCGGCAGCACGGGATTTTTGCTGGCGAACATTTCCGCACGGCCCAAAATGATGCAGTTGACAACGATGAGCGGCAGGAACACGCCGAGCGACTTGTTAAGCGCCGGCACGTAGGCCTTGATGAGCAGCTGCACAATGGTAACAAAACCCGCAACAATGGTGATGTACGCCGGGATGCGGACTTTATCCGGGATGATTTTTTTGAGAAGAGAAATAACGGCGTTGGAACATACGAGTACGAATGTCGTCGCAAGGCCCATGCCGATGGCGTTCGAGGCCGCCGTGGTGACGGCGAGCGTCGCGCAGGTGCCGAGCATCAGGCGCAGCACGGGGTTCTCTTTGATAATGCCTTTTGTAAATTCTTCTTTGAGGCTTTTTGCCATGTTATGCGCCCTCCTTTACCGTGTTGTACTTTGTGATGGCTTCGTTGACGGCGTTCGTCACCGCACGGCTCGTGATGGACGCGCCGGTCATGGCTTCGATCTCGCCGTCCGACGGCGCCTTATTCTTCACAAGCGTGATGCCCTTTTCCGGCGCAGTCTGCTTAAATTGATCCGTAAAGGAAGCCTTTTCCGCGTTCGCGCCAAGACCCGGTGTTTCGCTGTGCTCCAGAATGACAACGCCGGTGATCTGCCCGTCGGCGCTGATGCCGGTCATGACCTTCACCGCACCGCCGTAGCCCTTCGCCTCCGTCTGGAAAACGTAGCCGACCGTTTCGTTATTCGCTTTGCCGATGTAATAGCCGTCCGCTTCTTCAAAGCTGTCCGCGTCGCTCAAAACGACTTTTCTCGACTGCTCCGCTTCCAGTGCGGACTGCTCAGCAATTTTATCCTTCGTCAGCAGGTTTGTGCCCGCCAGAAGCGCCGTGACGACAAGGCAGATGACAAACAGAATGAGCGCCGGTTTTAAAATATCTTTCGCGGTGATCTTCATTTTGCGTCACCCGCTTTCTTTGCCTTCATTTTGCCGAACGTCTGCGGCTTCGCAACGCGCTCAATGAGCGGCACTAAAATATTCATCAGTACGATGGAGTACGATACGCCCTCCGGCAGAGACGCGAACTGGCGGATTAAAATCGTCAGCACGCCGCAGCCGACAGCATAGATGACGCGTGCGCTGAAGTTGATGGGGCTTGTGGTGTAATCGGTCGCCATAAAAATCGCACCGAGCAAGAGGCCGCCGGAAAGAATATCCATCAGCGGGTCGCGGCCGAGCAGTGCGGAAAGCACCGCTGCCGTTGCAAGGTACGTGACCGGGATAACCGGGCTGATAACGCGGCGTGCAACAAGGTAAATGCCGCCGAGAATGAGTGCGAGTGCACAGGTCTCGCCGAGGCAGCCGCCCGTGTTGCCGAGAAACATATCGAGGTAGCTCGGCAGCGCCGCACCCGTGCCCTCGGAGAGAACGCCGAGCGGCGTTGCGGTCGTCATGGCATCGGAGAAGCTGTGGTCCATCGGCGCCGTCCACGCGGTCATTTTCGCCGGGAACGAGTTCATCAGAATGATACGCGCCGTCAGCGCGGGGTTCACGAAGTTCTGTCCGATGCCGCCGAACATCTGCTTTACGACAACAATGGCGATGACGCCGCCGAACGCCGCAATGATGGGGCTGATGGAAACGGGCAGGTTCATCGCGAGCAAAACGCCCGTCACAACGCAGGAAAGGTCACCAACCGTCTGGCGGCGCTTCATGACGCGGCGGGATATGTATTCGCTCAAAATGCAGGACGCGACCGTTGTCAGGATAATAACCGCCGCGCGGAAGCCGAAAATGATGACGGACGCAATCATCGCCGGGGTCAGCGCCAAAATGACGTCCAGCATCAAGGTCTGGGTGGTGTCTTTTGACTGAAAGTGCGGCGAGGAGGAAACGATGAATTTGTTCACTTTTTAGCCGCCTCCTTCTTTACATAGTATTTGCCGAGGCGAATGGCCTGCACGATGCGGCGTTTCGCCGGGCAGGAGAATGCGCAGCAGCCGCATTCCATGCACGTCATGATGTCGAGTTTTTTCAGCATTTCCACGTCCTTGCGCTCCGCGTATTTTTCAAGCTTTGCGGGCACAAGATTCATGGGACATGCCGCAACGCAGCGGCCGCAGCGGATGCAGTCGGTCGGCTCCAAAAGACGCGCTTCTTCCGCACCGAATGCGAGTAACCCGTTATTCTGCTTTAAGACCGGCAGCTCGTCGGTTGTCACGGCGACGCCCATCATCGGGCCGCCCATGATGAGCTTCTGCGGTTCTTCCTTATAGCCGCCGCAGAATTCCATGACCTCGCGAATTTTTGTGCCGATGGGCACAATGACATTCTGCGGGTTCTGCACGGCGCTGCCGTCCACCGTGACGCGCTTCATCGTCAGCGGCATGCCGGTGCGCATGTAGCTTGCAAGGAACGAGACGGAGCCGATGTTCATGACAAGGCAACCCACGTCTGCCGGCAGACCGCCCGCCGGGACTTTTCTGCCCGTTGCCGCCTGCACCAGCACCTTTTCCGCGCCCTGCGGGTAGCTTGCATGCAGCTTTAACACGCGCACTTCGTCGTTCGGGTCCATTTTCGGGTCATCCGCAATGCGCGTCAGCGCTTCGATGGCGTCGGGCTTATTGTCTTCAATCGCGATGATGACGCGGTGCACGTCTAAAATCTCTTTGATCTTATAAATACCGGCAAGCACGTTTTTACCGTTTTCGAGCGCCTCGCGGTGGTCGGAGGTAATATAGGGCTCACACTCCGCAACGTTGACGATGAGCGTATCGATTTTTTTGTCCGGGGGGACGTTTAATTTCACGTGCGCCGGGAAGCCTGCGCCGCCGAGACCGACGAGACCCGAAGCGCGCGCCGCATCGGCCAGCTGCTGCTTCGTTTTGATCTCCGGCGGGGGACATACCGCAGGGTCGTGCTCCATTAACCCGTCCGACGTGATGATGACGGCGTCCACCGCCTGCCCGCCGGGCATAATGACTTTTTTGATTTCCTTCACGGTGCCGGAAACCGAGGAATGGATCGGCACGGAAACGTATGCGTCGCTGTCCGCGACCTTGGTGCCGACATACACGTGGTCGCCCTTTTTCACACAGGGCACACACGGTGCGCCGATATGCTGCGTCATGGGCAGCGTGATCTCATCGGGCGGCGGCATCACGCGCGTTTCGGTGTGCGCCGTGTTCTTGTGGTGCGGCACATGCGCGCCGCCGTGCGTGCGGAACGGGCGCTTCGGAAAAGACTGTTCCATCTTTATTCCTTCCTTTCTTTCGCGTTAAAAAACAGACTTTGCCGGTGCAAGACACAACAAAGTCACAGTTTTTGAGTTTATTCAATTTTAGCACTGCTTTTGTACATTGGCAATAGAAAAAAGCGGTATTTCCACAATTTTCTGACGGAATATGGGCATGTACATTTATTTGTAAGCTTTACCGCATGCGTCGCACGGACGAAATGAGCCCCGTATCGTACTCCGAACGCAGGATGGAGTAACACACATTGTCAAAAATTTCGCCGTCAAACCGCTTAAAGCCGCACGGCATAACGCCCTCAAAGATGAATCCCGCGCGCTCGATGACCTTTCTTGACGGTTCGTTACCCACAAAGTGGCTGATGGCGACGACCTCGACGTTCATCACTTCAAACGCGTTCTGCACCATGGCGCGCAGCGCTTCCGTCATGTAGCCGTTATGGCGGTAGCGGCGCGAAAGCTCGTAGCCAATCGAAATACTGTCCGTATTATAGCGGCAGTAATCGCGCTGATACTTGATCTTGCCCATCACTTCGCCCGTTTCGCGCAGGGTGATGGCAAAGGCATACGGGTCGTCTGCGGCGCGCCTCAATTCACTCTCCGCCTCCGCCGGTGTAGAAACCGGCTTGGAGCCCGCCCGCAGCATGGTATCCGCATCGGCGGCAAACAGCAGAAAGCCGCTCATGTCCTGCATGGAAAAGCGTCTAAGGCGCAGGCGTGGCGTTAAGATTTCCGCTTTTCCGAGTGTATCACCGCGCATTTTTCGGCTCCTTCGGCAATGCCGCGCCGTGCGGCAAAATGAAATTCAGTGCGTGCGGCAGAATGTTGTATTCCTCGCTTTTCACCTTGATGCACAAGCCGTCCATATTGCTGACGACTTCATTTTCGCTTTGAATTTCGATCTTCACGCCGCGGCGGTAAACGAGCAGGTCGGAAAATGCCGGGTTGCTTAAATGCTCACCGCGCTTATACTTCGGCACAAGGCCCGGAATGCGGGAATAGGCGGGCTTTCGGATCAGCACAAAATCGAGCAGACCGTCGTCCATCACCGAGTTCGGCGCGCCGCAGTACCCGCCGCCATACCAGCGACCGTTGCCCGCAAGCGTGAACAGAAATTCGCCCGTAACGGTCTCTTTTGTGCCGTCCGCATAGTAAAACATTACGGTCATTTTGTCCGCAAGGTGCCCCAAAAAGCACTTTGCAAGCGAAATGGTGTACGCAAGCTCGCCCGAAACGAACGGCAGGTGCTTATAATAATTCATCTCCGCCGCCACCTTGGCGTCAAAACCCACAGAGCAGATGTTCACGGCATCGCCGTGCTGCGTGCGGATCATATCGATGGACACAGTCTTGCCCGCCAGCTGATTTTCCGGATTCAAAAACACTTCGCGCTTGCCGAATGAACGCACGAAGTCATTGCCGCTGCCGCACGGGTATACGCCCACGGCGACGTTTTTGTGAAACTCCGCACCGCGCACAACCTCCAGCACCGTGCCGTCGCCACCGACAGCCCAAATGCGCACCGCATCGTCCTTTTCGGCGGCCGCTCTTGCCAGCTCCTCGCCATGGCCCGCACGCTGTGTGAGATAAATTTCCGGTTCTTCCCCGTGCGTGGCATGCACGGCGCGGATGCGCTCCATAAACTGCACGGTATGGTCGTGCTTGCCGGCTTTTGGGTTGATGATATAAACATTCCGCATATGTGCCCTCCCCTAAAGCATCTTTTATGCCTTAAAATACATGTAATACTGGCAGCGGATCATGCCGTTGTAGAGCTTGCGGCGGCGGTCGGCTTTTTTGCCGAAGCATGTCTCAAACCGCTCGTCCGGACTGATGGCAGCATAGCTCCAGCCGCGCTTCGGCGTGAAGACGCGCCCCATCGTTTTGTAGATGTCCTCCGCCGTTTTCACGTCTAAAAGCCGCTCGCCGTACGGCGGGTTGCAGATGACGCAGCCGAACGGGCCGTCGTTGCTGAAATCCTTGATGCCGCGCACTTCTGCGGAGATATACTGCGCAACGCCCGCTTTCTTCGCGTTTTCAAGCGTCAGGCGCACGGCTTCGGGGTCAATGTCATAGCCGAACGCCAAAAAGCCCTCATCGCGGCGTTCAAGTGCCTTTGCGGCAATGCGCTCGTTGTCCCAGATATTTCCGGGAACAGCTTTCCATTTTTCCGCCGCAAAGTGGCGGCGCAGGCCGGGCGCAATGTGCATGGCAAGCATGGCGCCCTCGATTAAAATCGTACCCGAACCGCAGAAAGGGTCGATGAGCGTGCCGTCCGTGCGCACACGGGAAAGCTTTGCCATGACCGCCGCAAGCGTCTCTTTGATGGGCGCTTCGTTGGAATTTTTGCGGTAGCCGCGCTTGTGCAGCCCCGCGCCGCTCGTATCCAGCATAATGCTGACCTTGTCTTTCATAATTAAAAACTGAATCTGGTAGTTCGCGCCCGTCTCCGGGAAATGCTCCAGCTTATACGCCTCCTTGAGGCTTTCCACCACGGCTTTTTTGATAATGGCCTGACAGTCCGGCACGCTCATGAGCTGACTCGATAAACACCGCCCCTTGACCGGAAATGCGTCGTCGCGGCCGATCCACTCCGTCCACGGCAGGGCCTTCACGCCGCGAAACAGGCTTTCAAAGCTTTTCGCTTCAAACGTGCCGAGCAGAACGAGCACACGCTCCGCAAAGCGGGAGCGGATATTCGCGCGGGCAATCATCTCCGGGGAGCCTGCGCACAGCACACGTCCGTTTTCCGGCGCGACATTTTCCGCGCCCATATCGCGGAGCTCCTCCGCTACAAGACCCTCAACACCCAAAAGGCAGGGCAAAACAAGCTGATATGTATGCAAAGTTATCACCATTTCCATTTCATATATTTAAGTATTTTTTAGTATACCATAAATCGCGCATTTTCGACACCGTATACAGAAAAATAAATAAAAAAATTACCCGCCGACTTTTGAAAAGCCAACGGGCAATGAATTTAAGCTTAATAGAACGTCGCAACGGGCTGCGCGGGCGCTTCGGCAGGCTCGATGTTCTGAAGCGTCAGAACCGGACCCTTGCGGCCGTAGAGCTTGTGCCACTTATACGCAACGGAAAGGCGCATGGTGTACCACTTTCCGTTTTCCGGCATTTTGTCCGCGTCGCACAGCGTGAGCAGACCCGCAAACTGGATATCCTCCACGCAGCAGGTCATCAGCTGGCGACCGAAGAAGAACATGCCCGGCTTCATGCGCGGGTTCACGGCTGCAAGGCCCTTATACTCGACAACCTTGCCGTCGTACTTCTTCGGATCTTCGGAAAGGTCACGGTACCACAGCGCGTAATCGCTGTCTTCAATCTTTACGACCGGCGCGTTGATGTCAAACGGCAGCGGATCTTCGATCTCGTCGTATTCGACGTCGCCGTTCGTGTACTCGTAGGCGATGTCCGGGCGGCGGCTGATGCCGCGCACAATCTTGTGAAACGCCATTTTGTCCATGTCCTTCGTGAAGCGGTTGAACACGACCAACTCGCAGCCGGAGAGCTTATCCACAACAAGGCCGCGCATGTTGGCGTTATAAGTGAGGAATGTCGTTGCATCCGCGAACATGAATTCCTGATAGACCGCCCAGTTTTCCGGCATGTTGTCGTACAGCGTTTTCAGCTGCCACATGCCGTTGTACTCGATGAGCACACGGGAAGCGCGATGCTTTTTCGCGAGGATGTCAAGCGTTTCGCTCGTCAGCTCGTCTTCGTCCTCAATGTTTTCCACATAGATGTTCTTCATGTAGGGGCGGGACTCGTCGTACTCCGCCTCGCCTTCCTCACAGACGAGCAACAAGGTACGCTGCCCGTTATTGAAACGCTTATCCGCAAGCGTTTCGTCTATAAAAGAGGTCTTGCCTGATTCGAGAAAGCCCGTAAACAGGTAAACCGGCATATCATCCATCAATATTCCGCCTTTCTGTAAGGTTCAGCCCGCATTACGCGAACAGCGCTTCGATCGCGGCCTCGTTGATGTGAGAACCGATGACGCACAGGCGGCCGATGACACCGGCGCTGCCGTTGCGCACAGAGGTCTCCTCCGGCACGTAGTCGAAGTGGATCCACTCGCCGTCCCGGCCTGCGACGATGCCCTTTGCACGCAGGATCATACCGTACTTTTCGCTGTTGTCGAGCTCCTCGAGGATGTGCTCGATCTCGTCCTTCGTGAACTTGCGGGTCGTCTCGGTGCCCCAGCTTGTGAACACCTCGTCGGCATGATGATGGTGGTGATGATGCTCGTGGTCATGCTCATCATGGTCGTGATCGTGGTCATGGCAGCCACAGGTGCAGTGCTCATCATGCTCATCGTGGTCGTGATGGTGGTGCTCGTCTTCATCGTCGTCATGGTGGTCGTGGCAGCCGCAGGTGCAGTGCTCATCATGCTCTTCGTGGTCATGATCGTGGTGATGGTGGTGCTCGTGCTCGGTCTCCTCGGCAAGGAGCTTCAGCTCCTCTTCAAGGGTATTCTTGTGCTCCATCGTCTCGAGAATCTGTGCGCCGGTGAGCTGATCCCACGGGGTGGTAATGATGGTGGCGTTCTGGTTGTGCTCGCGCAACAGAGCGACGCAGGCTTCAAGCTTTTCGGGCTTGATACCATCCGTGCGGCTCAGAATGATGGAGTTTGCGTGCTCGATCTGGTCGTTATAGAACTCGCCGAAGTTCTTCATGTACATTTTGCACTTGTTTGCATCGGCAACGGTGGTGAAGCTATTCAGCGTAACGTCTTCCATGTGCAGGTTCTGCACGGCACGGATCACATCACTCAGCTTGCCTACGCCGGACGGCTCGATCAAAATGCGGTCCGGGTGGTAGGTCTCCAGCACCTGATGCAGCGCCTTGCCGAAGTCGCCCACAAGGCTGCAGCAGATGCAGCCCTGGCTCATCTCGGTGATTTCAATGCCGGCGTCCTGCAAAAAGCCGCCGTCAATGGCAATCTCGCCGAACTCGTTTTCGATGAGGACGAGCTTTTCGCCCTTAAAAGCTTCGGAGATCAGCTTGCGGATCAGCGTGGTTTTGCCTGCGCCGAGGAAGCCGGAAAAAATATCGATTTTCGTCATATTCTCATGCCCTTTCGCAATAATTTACGGTTTGGATAAACGCTCTTGGAGGGACCGCGCAATTCGCTTTCTGCGGAAAGTGACCAAAGACGCTGCCTTTGGGATCCGCCGCCTTTGAAAAGGCGGGCGAAACTTTATTCGCTCGGTTGTCTTTCGCTTATCACAGAATGGAAGTTTACTGAAACTTTCGGTCTCTCCAATCTTGTATTGTAAATCTTTCTTTTAAAAGTTGCAAGAGAAATCGATAAATGTTTACACTTTCATCATTTTCATGCGGTTTCACACCGTTTCTATCCTTCGCTTAGGTCAAAATCCTCGCTTAAAAGCGCCGCAAGCTCCGCTTCCGTCAGCCTTGTCACGTCTCCGCCCGTCAATCTGCGAGACTGGTTTAAGATCGCGTTCTCAACCAAATTGCGCACCAAGCGTCCGTTGCCCGCCGTTCTGGCGTCCGTTGCCTGCCGCTTTTCGTAATATTGAAGCAGCGGCGTTTCGCATGTTTCATCGATCGTATAGCCCTTTTTCTTTGCGGTCAGCTTTGTAATGGCCAGCAGCTCCTCCGCCGTATAATCCGGAAACTCGATGATATTCGGGAATCTCGAGCGCAGGCCGGAGTTCGCCGTGAGGAATTCCTCCATTTCTTTTGTATAGCCCGCCAAAATAACGATAAGGTCTTCTCTGTGGTCCTCCATCCCCTTGACGATGGTATCGATGGCTTCCAGTCCGAAACTGTCGTCTGCGCCGCGGTACAGCGAATATGCCTCATCGATGAACAGCACGCCGCCGAGCGCAGAGCGAATGACCTGCTGCGTGAGCGGTGCGGTGTGACCGACGTATTTGCCTACAAGGTCGGCGCGCGTGACTTCAATCAGCTGCCCGCCGCTCAGTACGCCCATGGCTTTTAAATAGCGTGAAACGAGCCTTGCGATGGTCGTTTTGCCCGTGCCGGGATTGCCGGTAAAGATCATGTGCATGGTGGGCACATCGGCCTTCATGCCGCGCGTTTCGCGCAGCCGCTGAATGATATAGTTCTGCTCAAGCGACAGCACGTAGTCCTTCACTTCACTAAGTCCGATGATCTCGTTAAGCTCCGATTTCACTTCTTCGGCGGCTTTCGGGTCTGCCGCCTGCTTTTTCTCTTCTTCCACCGTGACGGCAAAATCCAGGAATGTGAACATAAGCACACCGTCTTTTACGCCGAGTGTGCCGGAAACGGTCTTTTCACCGTCCTTTTCCGCGCGGCGCAGCTTTTCTTCGCTCAAAAGGCGGAAGCAACGTTCCGTCAGCCGCGCCATGCTCTCCACGCCGTCACGGCGACTGAATTTATCCGCCAAAAACGCCGAGGCATCTTCACCGAACGTGAACGTGTAGTTTAGCTTAGCCTTTGTGCGGTCGTTTAATGCACTGAGCGCCGCTTCGCCGATCTTGAGCAGGCTCTCGCGCGTGAATTCCGCCGTGCGGCAGAAATCCGTGACGGAGGACAAAAATGCCGCGCCGAACGCATCGGTGAACGCGCTGTCCTTTTGGCTCGTCAAAAAGACGAGGTATTTCCCGTTTACGGAAATTTCGCTGACAGCATCGGGCACAAGCGCCGTGCCGACATCGATGAGCATGCCTTTCTGCAAAGCATAACGCGAAGCTAATTTTAAAACGCCCGTCTCGCACAGCGCCGCCACCATGGGCAGCAAAGATTTGTGGCACTGCTCATAATTTTCAAATAATACAATATCGTTTTCGCTGTGCAGCGCGGAAAAAAGATCCTGTGTGAGTAATTTACCGTCTTCGGCGTTCGGGTAGCGGGAAAGATCGATATTCGTGACCTCGCCGTTTTTCAAAACGCCCTCTTTGCAGAGCGCCGCAGCCGAAGCCGCAAGCGCACTGTGCCTGCCAGTGCCCTCTTTGCCGGAGATCACGACGACCGCCGCGGGCTTGCCGTTTTCGCGCCCCGTCACGCTCGGGCGGCGAAATGCGGTGAACAGGCTGTCCAAAAATGCGTCCTGTCCAATGACCGTTCTGCCCGTCGCTTCCCTCGCCTCGCGGAACGACTGCGCGGGGTCCTGCGGCGGCTCCTCCGCGCCCTTTGCCTTCGGCTTTTTTTCTGCGGTCTCCGCTTTCGGCGCTTCCATTTCTGGCGTGCCGGTCAGGCCCTCGGCGTCCAGCAGACGGCGCATTTCGTCCATGCTGCGCTGCGCGTCGCTCGTCAGCTTATCGAGGTCGCTGATCTGCCGATTCAGGCTGCTCTGCATGTTGGCATTCGTTTTTTCGATGCTGTTCAAAAAATCCTCGGCGTCTTTTGCGGCGCGGCTTTTCGTGCCGCTGCCCACGTTCAGCTTGCCGCCGGAAAACAGCGCATCCAAAATGCTGTCAATATCGTTTTTCACCTAAAATCCCCTTTCTCCGGGTAAAGCTTACCGCGCTTCGATCGCTGCGACGACGTTTTGCACCAAAGCGCTGTCCGTCACTTTATATTCGTTCTCCGGGATACCCACGCCGTTCAATTTGCCGCCGAAAAAGATCTCCGGGTTGCCGCAGACGCTTGTGTCGTGCCGCAGGGAGCGCGCCGAGGCGTGTACACTGTGCGTGCCGGTCTCGTTGATAAATTCCCCGACATTCTGCGTGTTGATGCCGCCGCCGGGCAGAATATCGATGCGGTCACTTGCGTATTCGATCATCTTTTTCACAGTCTTTGCGCCCTTTATCGCGCTTTCACGCTGGCCGCTCGTCAAAACGCGCGTTACACCGAGACTGATAAGATCGTCGAGTGCTTTAAATACGTCCGGCACCACGTCAATGGCGCGGTGGAACACAATCTCGGCGTTCGGGTTGATTTTCTTGATTTTCCCGATAAAATCGGCGCAGCGGTCGGTGTCAACCGTGCCGTCCGGCTTCAAAAAGCCGAAGACGATGCCGTCCGCGCCCGCATTTAACAGTGCTTCCATATCGCGGCAGCAAGTCATGTAATCGAAATCCGTGTAGCAAAAGCCGCCTTCGCGCGGGCGCACCATGCACATCACGGGAATTTTCAGTGTATTTTTCACGGCCTGCACCGTGCCGATGCTCGGCGTAAGGCCGCCCAAAAACAGCGCGGAATTGAGTTCAATGCGGTCTGCGCCGCCTTTTTCGGCCTGTACGGCGTCTTCAAAACAGCCACAGCAAACCTCAAACAATACTTTATCTTTCATATTTATACCAACTTTCGTTTATTTGTCCTATCTGCGGCGCTTTAAAACACGCCGCTTTCTGCACTTTCGACTATTCTCACACAAATGCCTTTACAATCCTCTAAAAAAGATTATAATAGCTTTGAACGTAAAAAGAAAGATAAATCGTTAAATTCTAAAGACAGGGGACGAGATTATGTCAGATACCGTTCGTTTAACAGAAGAATTCCGCGGCGGGCTTTTGGACCTGACGCATTACGGCTACATCAGCATTGTAGATGAAAAGGGTAAGGTCATCTACTCCGCAGGCGACCCGGAGGCTATGGTTTTCTACCGCTCCGCTTCGAAGCCCGTGCAGGCGCTGCCCGTTATCGCGCATCACCTCGACGAAAAATACGGTTTTACCGATGAAGAAACCGTGCTGTTCGCAGGCTCGCATCTCGGCGAAAGCTTCCACGTCAACGCTTTGAAATCCATCATGAAAAAGGCCGACTTAAATCCGGAAGACCTCATCATGAAGCCGACCGTGCCGGGCTCTACGGAAGCAAACGAAGAGCGCATCCGTCAGGGTCTGCCGAAGTCGAAGCTCTACCACAACTGCAGCGGCAAGCACGCAGCGCTCATGCTCACCCAGCGTGAAATGGGCGGCGACGTGAAGGATTACTGGAAGGTCGGCTCCGTCGGACAGAACGAAGTGCTGCGCACCATGAGCGTGCTCTCCGAGTACCCGGAAGAAAAGGTCGTCATCGGCATCGACGGCTGCGGCGTGCCGGTGTTCGCTTACCCGATGAAGAACATCGCGACGGCATATAAGAACCTCGCGTGCATCGATACCATTCAGGACGACGTTCTGCAGGACGCTGCCCGCCGCTTTGTCCCGCGTATCCATGAATATCCGCACATGATGCGCGGCACGGGCTACCTGTGCTCCCTCATCAACCATGATGCAAACATCATCGCAAAGGGCGGCGCAAACGGCGTGTACGGCATCGGCCTTAAAAAGGAGCGCATCGGCATCTCCTTCAAGATTAAGGACGGCACCGAAGCGGTCTGGCCGCTCATCATCCGCGAGATCTTCCGCCAGATCGGCTACTATAACGCCGATACCGATAAGATGCTCGTCTCGCTTAACAACGGCGTCACCGTCAACGACAACGACACGCCCGTCGGCGAAGTGAAAACCGTGTTTACGCTTGAAAAGCACTTTTAAAATTTAATTTTCATTCAGCATTTTAGATAAAGTCTCTGCATCGATTTGTCCCGGTGCGGAGGCTTTTCCTTTTGACGCAAACGTCATTACAGAGCCGAACGCCCCGCCGCGCACGCGCGTCATCTTGCCGAGCTCGCCCATGGAAATGCCGATGAGTGGACCGCAGAACGCGGTGGATTCATTCATCGCCGCCAGCATCACCATCACATCGCGCTCATTCTGCGGCATCACGGCGATTTTCGGCAGGTCGGCATTTAACGCCATCATACGCTTATAGCGGTCGGCGATTTCCTCGCGTGCAGGCGTTTTGGCAAAATCATGGTTCGAGATAATAAGCTTCGTACCCATATCGTGCATAGCCTGAACGGTCGCCTTTGCAATGTCATCGTACTGCTCGCAAAGGAAAAGCTCTAAATCGACAAGCGGCGCACCCAAGGCGCTCAGCTGCGCGTTCATCGCAAAATAGTCCATGGGATCTATCGCTTTTTCGCCGCCCTCCGCTTTTGTGCGGAATGTGCACAGCACGGGCAACGGCGCGGCTGCTTTAAAAATTTCCGGCGCGGCCGTAAACATGTCCTCGTCAAAATAATCGATGCGCCATTCGATAAGATCCGCCGGAGTAGTCTTGATCTCTTTTACGGCGTCTAAAACCGCTTCCGTTGTCTTCTCGCACATCGGCACACAAATTTTCATTCTGCCGCTACCGAATACCAAATCATTTACAACTACCTGCCGCATAGCTTTCGCTCCCTTTTTGTCAACTTGTACACAGTATAGACAATTTAAGCACAAAAGTCAAAACAAAAAGTATTTGTATCTTGTAACAGACTCCTAAATCTGCTATGATGATTTTGTAACCGAATGAACCCCTTTTCCTACGTATAAAGTGAAAGGAGTTGGCCTTATGACCCGTTTACAAACCCATTTATTCGCTTTTCTTTTGTGTTTTCTGCTGCTTTTCACCGCCTGCCAAAGCTCACCGGCGTCCTCGGGCGGCGTAGATGAACCGCAAAGCACCGCATCAGAACCGAGCGCGGCCGAGACTGCAACGCTCACTGCGCGCATTGTCGATATTTCGGGCAACCTGCTTTTGCTCGCCGGAGAAGACGACGGCGTGTACCGCTGCGCAAGGCCGGAGAACGCGCCGGACGGCCTCATCCCCGGCATGATGGTGGACGTCACCTACGGCGGATATATCAAAGCCATTTACCCGAGCGAGCCCGATAACGTGCAGAAAATCACCGTACGCGAAAATGAAACAGACGGGCGATGCGCGCTGTATTTATCCGTGCTGCAGGAATTATTCAACACGGACGAAACGCTGCAAAGCGACACCGAATATGTCTCCGTTGACCTGACCGAGACGCTGTTGACGAAAGGCGAGATACAGGCGATCGCATGGCGGTTCGGCGAGCTTACCGAGCGCCGCCCGCTCACGTTCACATTTAAGGAGCTACAAGACGAGGGCTACTTAGAAACGGACGAGCTTTTGTGGGAAGACGGCTGCTTATTCAAGATCACGGAGAAAAACGATGAAAACGGCACACTGACGTTTGACGCCGAAAAATGGCGTGCCGGGGACGGCGCCTCTTACTTTTTAGACTGCACTGCAAAGCAAAATAAAGACGGCACCTATGCCGATTTTAAGATTGGCGCATTCGCTGCCGCATAAAGTTATCATCAAAGAGGGAATCAACATGTTGAAAAGTCAGGAAGTTCGCAAGCTTGCGCCGGAAATGGACCCGCTGCGCATGGGCATGGGCTGGAAAGAGGAGGACCTCACAAAGCCGCAGATTTTAATTGAAAGCACCTACGGGCAGAGCCACCCCGGCTCCGCGCACCTTTTAAATTTGGCGCAGGAAGCAAGCCGGGGCGCATACGAAGCGGGCGGCAAGGGTGCGCTTTACTTTGCGACCGATATTTGCGACGGCATGGCACAGGGGCACGATGGCATCAATTATTCCCTGCCCTCGCGCGACATCATCGCCGACCTTGTGGAAATTCACGCCAACGCGACAACGTTTGACGGCGGCGTTTTCCTCGCAAGCTGCGATAAATCCGTGCCTGCGCTGCTCATGGCTATCGGCCGCATCAACATTCCGGCCGTGTTCGTGACGGGCGGTGTGATGGACGCGGGTCCCGACCTTTTAACGCTGGAGCAGATCGGCAAATACAGCGCCATGTTTGAGCGCGGCGAGATCACCGAGGAGCAGTTCACGTATTACAAGCACCACGCGTGCCCCTCCTGCGGTGCATGCTCGTTCATGGGCACCGCGTCCACCATGCAGATTATGGCGGAATCGCTCGGCCTCATGCTGCCCGGCACGGCGCTGATGCCCGCCACCTGCGAAGATCTTTCCATCGCAGCGGAGGAAGCCGGCAAAACCGCCGTGGCACTCGCGAAAAAGGGCGTGAAAGCGTCCGATATCGTCACGCTGAAATCGTTCGAAAACGCCATCATGGTACACGCGGCCATCTCCGGCTCCACAAACACACTGATGCACCTGCCCGCCATCGCGCATGAGTTCGGCATTCCGCTCGACGCGGATACGTTCGACCGCATGCACCGCGGCGCGCATTATCTTTTGAATATCCGTCCCGCAGGCGAGTGGCCCGCGCAGTACTTCTATTATGCAGGAGGCGTACCGCGCATCATGGAGGAAATCAAAGACCACCTGCATCTCGATGCAATGACCGTCACGGGTAAAACGCTCGGCGAAAATCTGGAAGATTTAAAGAAAAACGGCTTCTACGAGAAGTGTGATACCTATTTAAAGAAAACCGGTCTCAAGCGCACAGATATCATCCGCTCGTTCGATAATCCCATCGGCACGAACGGCGCCATTGCCATTCTGCGCGGCAACATCGCCCCGGACGGCGCGGTCGTAAAACACAGTGCCGTGCCGAAGGAGATGCACAAGGCGCTTCTGAAGGCGCGCCCGTTCAACTGCGAGGAAGATGCCATCCACGCCATTTTAACGCACCAAATTCGGCCGGGCGACGCCGTCATCATCCGCTATGAAGGCCCGCGCGGCAGCGGTATGCCGGAAATGTTCTACACCACCGAAGCCATTTCGAGCGACCCGGAGCTTTCTGCCAGCATTGCGCTGCTGACGGACGGTCGCTTCTCCGGCGCAAGCAAGGGTCCCGCCATCGGCCATATTTCGCCGGAAGCCGCACAGGGCGGCCCCATCGCTTTAATCGAAGAAAACGACCTTATCGAGATCGACATTCCGCAGCGTATTCTGCGCGTCGTCGGTATCAACGGCGAAAAATGCAGCGAGGAAGAAGTGCAGCGCGTGTTTAACGAGCGCCGCAAAGCGCTGCCACCGTTTAAGAGCCGCTACACGCACGGCGTTTTAAAGCGCTTCACGCAAACGGCACACTCCCCCATGCAAGGCGGTTACATGGACTAAACCGAATCCTAAAAGCCTGCGCTATGCAACTCTCATTTTGAGCCCCTGCACAATGCAGGCTTTTCTTTTTCAAAATTCACTATGTATATACGTATAAATATACATTAGTTTGTGCATTATTCCGCTTGATTTTTGAATGAAATCGGCGTAAAATACATTCATCTTCAAAATTATACAAACCAAAGCTTAAAGGTATATTGCGGAAGGGTGAATGTAAAATGAAAATTCAAAAAGTTTGCGCTTCATTTTTAATTGGCGCTATGATGCTCTCACTTGCGGCATGTTCGGGCAGTACGAAGAAGATTGAAAGCCCGGCGGACTTTGAGGGCGCGAAAATTTCCGTGCAGACGGCAACCTCCGCGCACGAAAGCATTCAGGATATGCAGGACGAGGGCATGAACATCAACGTGCTGCCGTACGAAAAGGTGACGCAGTGCTTTGACGACCTCGCACTCGGCCGCGTGGATGCCGTGTACGTAGACAGCGTCGTTGCGGGTTACTACCTCGCGGAGGACGACACGAAATACCAGAAAACATGGACGAGCGAAACCGGCGAGCCAATCGGCGTATGTCTTAAAAAGGGCAACGACGATCTGAAAGAGCTCATCGAAGGTGCGATTGATACCTTATATTATGACGGCACCATGGCGCAGCTTTCCGAAAAGCACTTCGGCTCCGCCGCCGATGTGGACGGCGTGCGCAATGTGACGGAAAAGCCGGTGCTTGACCTTTCTAAGCTTAAAACACTTAAGGACGGCACCTTAACCGTCGGCGTGGAAGTCGGCTACCCGCCGATGGAGTACACCGATGACGCAGGACTTGAATATCAGGGCTTCGACATCGACTTTTCAAAAGCGCTCGGCGAGGCGCTGGGCGTAGACATCGAGTTTGTCAACACTGCGTGGGACGGCATTTTTGCGGGCCTTGATAAAGAGCAGTACGACGTCATCATCTCGTCCGTGTCCATTACGCCGGAACGTCAGGCCGCGTATGACCTTACGGAACCGTATGTCTCGAATCAGCTTGTCATTGTCACGTTGAAGTAAAAACGCCGATTTTACCCACAAATCTTGAAAAATACCTATGTATATATGTATAAATATACATTAATTTGGCAGTTTCGCTATTGACCCAAACGGGTTTTGGGGGTAGAATACAAGTATTCTAATCGATTGATACAGCGAAACGACTGTATCTCTTTATCGGGGAAAATTGAGAAAGAAGGACAAAACACATGAAAATGAAGAAAATCCTTGCTGCCGTGCTCGCCGGCGTAATGGCACTCTCCGCCACCGCATGCAGCAGCTCCAGTACAAAGAAGATCGAAAGCCCGGACGATTTCGCCGGCGCCAAAGTCAGCGTGCAGACCGGCACCACCGCCCACGACGCTCTGCAGAAAATGCAGGAAGAGGGCGTTGACGTCGAGATTCTCCCGTATGAAAAGATTACGCAGTGCTTTGATGACGTTTCGCTCGGCCGTGCAGATGCCGTGTACGTAGACAGCGTTGTCGCGGCGTATTACCTCGCAGACGACAACTCCAAATTCCAGAGCGTTTGGAAAAGCGACGAAGGCGAACCGATGGGCGTCTGCATCAAGAAAGGCAACACAGACCTTTTGGAGCAGACCGAAAACGCCATCAACACGCTTTATTATAACGGCAAAATCTCCGAGCTCGCCATGAAGCACTTCGGCACCGATGTCACCGAGGGCGTGCGCAACGTCACCGAGGAACCGACCGTTGACCCGAGTAAGGTCAAGACCGTTAAGGACGGCGTTTTGACTATTGGCTTTGAGGCCGGTTATCCGCCGCTTGAGTACACCGACGACAGCGGCCTTGTGTACCAGGGCTTTGACGTTGATATGGCAGAAGAGATTGGTAAGCTGTTCGGCCTTGAGGTCGAGTTTGTCAACACCTCCTTCGACGGCGTTTTTGCAGGCCTCGATAAGGGCCAGTACGATATGATCATCGCCGGCGTCTCCATCACCCCGGAGCGTCAGGAAGCGTATGAAATGACCGAGCCGTACCTCTCCAACCAGCTCGTCATCGTCACAAAGAAGGACGCATAAGCGCAATAACGTAAAATGAAATTTCGGCAGGAGGCCCCGTTTTGAGGTCTCTTGCCCCATTTATATCGGAAAGGATATCACCATGAACGCCATTCAACAAATCATCGGCTGGATGCCGGCGCTGCTCCAGGCCACCGGCGTAACGCTTGCGCTTTCCGTCACCTCCGTGCTGACGGCACTCGTGCTCGCCGTGTTTCTTGCCCTCGGCAAGATCTCCAAAAACACCGTACTCCGCTCCGTGTGCGGCGCGTACATCTTCTTCTTCCGCGGCACGCCGCTTCTGATGCAGCTGTTTTTCCTCTATTACACGCTGCCGCAGCTCGTTCCGGCGTTCAATATTCAAAGCCGCTTTTTGGCCGCTTGGATCGCGTTCTCGTTGAACGTCGCGGCCTACCTCGCGGAGATCATCCGCGCGGCCATTCAGTCCATCGATAAAGGCCAGCTTGAAGCCTCCACGGCGCTCGGTCTCACCCACTCGCAGGCGATGCGCCTTGTCATCATCCCGCAGGCCTACCGCCGCATGATTCCGCCGATCTGCAACGAGTTCGTCATGGTGCTGAAGGATACCTCTCTTGTGTCCATCATCGCGCTGACCGATTTGACCTACCAGACGAAGATTATCGCTTCCAACAAGGCGAGCGCTCTCGTTTATATCCCGGCTATGATCATCTACCTCATCATCACCGGCGTGTTCACCGTTATTTTCAATCGCCTTGAAAAGCGCCTGTCCATCTACGAATAAGGAGGAATACGGCTATGTCTATCATTAAAACGGAAAATATCTGTAAGTCCTTCGGCTCCGTAGATGTGCTGAAAAACGTCAGCCTCACCGTAGAGCCGGGCGAAGTGGTCGTTATCATCGGACCGTCCGGCGCCGGCAAATCGACGTATCTGCGCTCTTTAAACCACCTTGAAAAGCCTACAAGCGGCAAGATCTGGATCGACGACAAGCTCATCGAAGACCGCGTGAACGGCCACAATCAGGTAAAGCTGCCGCATAAAGAGCGCGCCGCTATTTTGCTTGAGATGGGTATGGTGTTTCAGCGCTTCAACCTCTTCCCGCACAAAACGGCACTGCAAAACGTCATGCTCGCCCCGATGAACGTGAAGGGCGTGCCGGAAAAGGAAGCCAAAGAAAAGGCCGTGAAGCTTTTAAATCAAGTCGGCCTCGGCGATAAGCTCGATTCCTACCCCGCAAAGCTTTCCGGCGGCCAGCAGCAGCGTGTGGCCATCGCCCGCGCGCTCGCCATGGAGCCGAAAATGATGCTGTTCGATGAGCCCACCAGCGCCCTTGACCCGGAGCTCGTCGGCGACGTTCTGAACGTCATGAAGGAGCTTGCGGAAGAAGGCATGACGATGCTTGTCGTCACGCACGAAATGGGCTTTGCCCGCGAAGTGGCAGACCGCGTGGTGTTCATGTATGATGGCGCGATTTTGGAGGAAGGCTCCCCGAAGGAGATCTTCACAAATCCGAAGCACGACCGCACGCGCCAGTTCCTGCAAAGCGTTCTGTAAGGCGATAGTATGTTTGAAAATACCTCAAAATGCGAAGACTGCCTGTATTACGAGTACGACGATGAGTACGGCTTCTATGTCTGCGATATGGACTTAGACGAGGACGAGACCGCCCAGTTCATCGGCGGCCGCTTTCAAAACTGCCCGTACTACCGCCCCGGCGATGAATACACCATCGTCCGCAAGCAAATATAATAACATTGTATGACAAAAGCTCTCCCGAATTCGTTTCGGGGGAGCTTTTCTACATATAACTATAGACCGGTTGTTTACTTTTCAAATCACTTGTGATAACATGAGAAAAAACAAAGGAGAATGAAAATGGAACTATATATTTTGATTGGACTCATTACAATTGTTCTTATTTTGCAGATTGTCTTTCTTCTCAAAAAGCCAAAAAGTGATAATACGGCAGCAAATACGAATTACGAAAGCAATTTTCAGCATATTGAAACCTATATTGCCGATGAGTTTTCACGTAGTCGAAAAGAAACATCCGAAAGCTTAAACAGCCGTTTGAGCGAAATGAACGCCCTGATACGCGAAATTCAGCAGATCAACACGCAGCAAAGCGAAAAGCTCAGCACAACCTTGACGAAGAATATCGATTCACTACTCGAGAGCAATGAAAAGAAGCTCGACCAAATGCGTCAAGCCAATATGGAGCAGAATGAAAAAATAAGCAGCGCCTTAACACAAAACCTAAAAGCTTTGCAGGAAAGCACTGAGAAAAAACTTGAGCAAATGCGCGAGGTCAGCGCACGGCAAAATGAACATATCAATGAAACGCTTACAAAAAGTTTAACTGCTCTACAAGAAAACAACGAAAAGAAGCTTGAACAGATGCGCATGACCGTCGATGAAAAGTTGACAGATACGCTTTCCAAACGTCTGGACAGCAGCTTTAAAGTCGTCGGCGAGCAGCTCAAAAGTGTTTACGAGTCACTCGGCGAAATGCGTAAGATCACCGGCGATGTGACCGCGCTCCAGCGCGTGCTGTCAAATGTGAAGGCGCGCGGAACATGGGCAGAGGTGCAACTCGGCAATATACTGGAGCAAACACTCACCAAAGATCAATACGACTGCAACGTATCTACGAAAAATGATACAAAGCGCGTCGAGTTCGCCGTTAAGATTCCCTCCCGTGAAAAAGACGGCGAGACCGTATGGCTCCCCATCGACTCCAAGTTCCCGCAGGAAGACTACATACGCATTTGCGAGGCTGCCGAAAAAGCCGATAAAGAGGCTCTGGAAGCCGCGCAAAAAGCTCTGGAGCAGAACATTAAAAATCAGGCAAAAACGATTGCCGAGCTGTACATCAATGTCCCAAAGACAACGGATTTTGCCATTATGTTCCTTGCTACCGAGGGGCTTTACTCCGAGGTGCTGCGCCGTCCCGGCTTGTGCGAGGAAATCCAAAACAAGTATCGCATCATGATCTGCGGTCCGACCACAATCACCGCGTTTCTCAACACGTTGAATGTCGGTTTCCGCACTATCGCACTAAACAAAAAGACAACAGAAATTCAAAAGACGCTCAGTGCCGTAAGCTCACAATATGATTTGTTTGAATCTCTCCTTGCTAAAGCAAAGAAGAAAATCGATGAAGCCGGTTCAAGTATCGAGGCTGCGCAAAAGAGAAATACGACAATTCAAAGGAAACTGCATAACGTAGACAAAATGGACGCAGATGAAGCCGAAGCGCTGTTAAATTCCGGCGAGTGATTTCAAATCAAATAGAAAGATACCGCATTCAGCCTACAAACCGAATGCGGTATCTTTTTTATCAAATGCTGTAATCGTTGACGAAAGTCGCCTGCTGCTGATCCAATATATCCTGCAGGGTGATGCTGTCGAGATATTCGTTGATGGCGCGGCTGAGCCCCTGCCACACGGGCAGCGTGATGCAGTCTGCACTGCGGTCGCACAGAATGGGGTCGTGATCGAGACACGCGACGGGCGCGAGACTGCCCTCTGTGATGCGCAGAATCATGCCCACGGTGTATTTATCCGGCGATTGCGCCAGACGATATCCACCCTGAAAGCCGCGGCTTGCAAGAAGAATATCGGATTTATTGAGCATCGGCACGATCTGCTCCAGATATTTTTTGGAGACATTCTGACGGCGGGCAATGTCCTTCAGCGCGACGTAGCCGTCATTCTGGTGCTGTGCGAGATCCAGCAGCATACGCAGCGCATAGCGCCCTTTGGTGGAAATTTTCATGCGGTATCCATCCTTTATGTAAAATAGCGTTTTCGGAATAAAACAAGCGGGCTCACCGTCCGCCGCAAACTTTATACCATAATAACATGTTTTTAGTAGGTTTTCAAGAGTTTTATTTTTGCCGGTAATTTACTGCGAAAACGCCCTCTATAAACTCCTTTAAACCCGCGAAAAAGGGCAAAGTCCGAAAGCCTTGCCCCTTTCCCTCATTCATTTTTCTATCCCAAAGATGTGTGTTTGGATTCTTGTATGCTGTATCAGTCTGCAAACATCGGCGTGGAGAGGTACCGTTCGCCGGTATCGGGCAGAAGCGCCACGATGACCTTGCCTGCGTTTTCCGGGCGCTTTGCAAGCTGTGCTGCCGCAAAGACTGCCGCGCCGGAGGAGATGCCCACTAAAACGCCCTCGCTGCGTGCCAGCGCGCGGCCGGTCGCAAACGCGTCCTCGTTCTGCACGGGGAGAATCTCATCGTAAATGTTGGTGTTCAGCGTATCCGGCACAAAGCCCGCGCCGATGCCCTGAATTTTATGCGGGCCCGCCTTGCCGCCGGAGAGGACCGGGGAGGTAGCCGGTTCCACCGCGACAATCTTAACATTGGGGTTCTGCGACTTGAGGTACGCGCCTACACCGGAGAGCGTGCCGCCCGTGCCGACGCCTGCAACGAAAATATCGACCTTACCGTCCGTGTCTGCCCAGATTTCCGGGCCGGTCGTCTTCAGGTGCACCGCCGGGTTTGCCGGGTTCGTGAACTGGCTCGGAATGTAGCTGTTTGGGGTCTGCTCGGCGAGCTCCTTCGCCTTTGCGATAGCGCCCGCCATACCCTTCGCGCCTTCGGTGAGGACAAGCACCGCACCGTAAGCCTTCAAAAGGTTGCGGCGCTCCACACTCATCGTCTCCGGCATGGTAAGGATTACCTTATAACCGCGGGAAGCCGCAACGGAAGCAAGGCCGATGCCCGTGTTGCCGCTTGTCGGTTCAATGATAACTGCGCCGGGCTTCAAGAGGCCCTTTTCCTCGGCGTCATCCAACATCGCTTTTGCGATACGGTCCTTTACGCTACCTGCCGGGTTGAAATACTCAAGCTTCGCGTAGATTTTCGCGTTCAGTTCATTTGCTTTTTCGTAGTTGGTGAGTTCAAGAAGCGGAGTGCCGCCGATGAGGTCTGTGATTTTCCGATATACACGCATGGTAAAGTCTCCTTAAAATACTTTATATAAATGAGTTTGCATTCTTGTATCGTTTCAGGCTGCGGCGCAACATCGCCGACTGTACGGAAACAGGTTCATATCGCGTCTCTCCCTTGCCTTGTTTTACTAAACTTATGAAACCTACTTATTTTATAGGTTATTGAGCTTGTTTCTATCCTATCACCACAGGGTAAATTTGTCAACATCTTTTTTCACTTTTTCTTTTACCTTTAAAATTCGTTGAAACGATCCGCCGCTTTGCAATGCAAAATGCAGTTTCCCCCATATAATAGTATGGTTTCCGAAAGTTTTCTTCAATTTTTGCATTTTAGGGGTTGACAAATTGCAATCCAGCGTGTATCATACAAAACATACCAAGTCAATATGTTTTGAGTGTTATGAAACCTTCAAACATAAAAACCGAAGTAAATCTCAAAGGAGGCGCACCCCGATGATGCGATCCCTTTTCCGGCAAATGCTTCGCCACAATTTCAGAAACGGACGAATGTGAAGCTCAGCTTTTCGTCAACTTCTCAAAATCCGTTAAAACAAAAATTGAATTCTGAAATTATGAAAGAGGTATTACCATGAGCTATACATATGATAACAATTACCATTTTGAAACCATCCAGCTGCACGCAGGTCAGGAGAACCCGGACCCCGCTACCGATGCCCGCGCAGTGCCGATCTATCAGACGACTTCCTTCGTCTTCAAGAACTCCGCACACGCAGCAGCCCGCTTCGCGCTTGCAGATGCAGGCAACATCTACGGCCGTCTGACGAACTCCACCGTGGACGCATTTGAGCAGCGCATTGCAGCCCTTGAGGGCGGCGTGGCGGCACTTGGCGTCGCTTCCGGTGCAGCAGCCATCAACTATACGTTTCTCAACCTCGCAAGCGCAGGTGACAACATCGTTTCCGCGAAGACCATCTACGGCGGCACCTACAATCTGCTTGAGCACACGCTCCCGCAGTACGGCATCACCGCAACGTTCGTAGACCCGGATGAAGAGGGCGCTTTTGAAAACGCGATTAACGATAAGACAAAGGCCGTCTTCATCGAGACCATCGGTAACCCGAACGCAACGCTGATTGACATTGAAAAGGTCGCAGCCATTGCACATGCACATAAGATTCCGCTTGTTGTAGACTCCACATTCGCAACGCCTTACCTCCTCCGTCCGTTCGAGTACGGCGCAGACATTGTTGTCCATTCCGCTACAAAGTTCATCGGCGGTCACGGCACGGCGATCGGCGGCGTTATCGTAGACAGCGGTAAGTTTGACTGGGAAGGCAGCGGCAAGTTCCCGTCCCTCGTAGAGCCGAACCCCAGCTACCACGGCATCAGCTTCACAAAGGACGTCGGCGCGGCAGCCTTTGTCACGAAGATCCGTGCAATCCTCCTGCGTGATACCGGCGCAACGCTCGCTCCGCTGCACGCATTCCTGTTCCTGCAGGGTCTTGAAACGCTCTCTCTGCGCGTTGAACGCCATGTAGAGAACGCGCTGAAGGTTGTCGATTTCCTCTCCAAGCACCCGAAGGTCGAAAGCGTCAACCATCCGTCTCTGCCGGACAGCCCGTACCACGAGCTTTATAAGAAGTATTTCCCGAACGGCGGCGCTTCCATCTTCACGTTCAACATCAAGGGCGGCGCTAAGGAAGCACAGGCGTTCATCGACAGACTCAAAATTTTCTCTCTGCTCGCAAACGTCGCAGACGTGAAGTCCCTCGTTATTCACCCGGCTTCCACCACGCACTCGCAGCTCAACGAAGAAGAGCTCGCAGAGCAGGGCATCCAGCCGAACACCATTCGCCTCTCCATCGGCACCGAGCACATCGATGACATCATCGCCGATCTTTCCCAGGCTTTCGGTGACTGATTCAAAACACTCCTTAAAACTGATTTCTCCGATATCCTATTTTCCGTGTCCCCACGTCAGAAATGGCGTGGGGACATGCTTTTTCCCGAAATCTGGCGGCTTTGCATCTTGACATCCCGCCCTATCTGTGTTAGAATTTTAAGGCTAATAAAGTTAGCTTATAAAGTAACAATTCGGAGGCGAAATGATATGAAACACATTCAGACGCTTGAGACCCGCAACCTGTGCGAAAGCGCAAAGAACGGCGGCTGCGGCGAGTGCCAGACTTCCTGCCAGTCTGCTTGCAAGACGAGCTGCGGCATTGCAAACCAGCAGTGCGAGAACACGGAGAAGAACGCGAAGTAATTCAAAGGTTCAGAAAACGCCGCCTTTTTTGGCGGCTTTTTTCATGTATAGATGCGAAAGGATTTTTTAGATGATACACCGTTATAAACTCGGCGGCATGAACATCGTGCTCGATATCTGTTCCGGCTCCGTCCACCTTGTCGATGAAGTTGCCTATGACATGATTGGCCTGTTCGAGACCGAAAGCCGCGAGGCGATTACCGCCGCTATGCTGGAAAAATACGGCGACCGTGAGGACGTGACCGAAGCCGACATCAACGAGTGCTACGAGCAGATTGAAGCGTTGCGCGACGCCGGTAAGCTCTTCACCCCCGATACGTTCGAGCCGATGGCAGGTGCGCTGAAAGCGAAAAGCGCCAACGTCGTCAAGGCGCTGTGCCTGCACGTGGCGCACACCTGCAATTTAAACTGCTCCTACTGCTTTGCAAGCCAGGGCAAGTACCACGGCGACCGCGCTCTCATGTCCTTTGAGGTCGGCAAGCAGGCGCTTGATTTCCTGCTCGAACATTCCGGCACGCGCCACAATTTGGAAGTCGACTTCTTCGGCGGCGAACCGCTGATGAATTTCGACGTCGTAAAGCAGCTTGTCGCGTATGCCCGTTCCCGCGAAAAGGAATGCGGTAAGCACTTCCGCTTCACGTTGACGACAAACGGCGTTTTGATCGACGACGACGTCATCGATTTTGCAAATCGCGAGATGAGCAATGTCGTTTTAAGCCTCGACGGCCGCAAGGAAGTGCACGACCGCTACCGCGTAGACTACGCCGGCAACGGCAGTTGGGATCGCATCGTTCCGAAATTCCAGAAGCTCGTCAAGGCGCGCGGCAACAAGGCGTATTACATGCGCGGCACATTCACGCACGCAAACCCGGATTTTCTCAAAGACATTCAGCAGATGCTCGACCTCGGCTTTACGGAACTGAGCATGGAACCGGTCGTCTGCGCACCGGGAGACCCCTCCGCGCTGACCGACGAAGACCGCGTCATCGTCATGGAGCAGTACGAAAAGCTTGCTGAGCTCATGCTGGAGCGCCGCCGCGCCGGCAAACCGTTCACGTTCTACCACTACATGATTGATCTCACCGGCGGCCCGTGCATTTACAAGCGCATTTCGGGCTGCGGCTCCGGCACAGAGTACATGGCCGTCACCCCGTGGGGCGACCTCTACCCCTGCCACCAGTTCGTCGGCGACGAAAAATTCCGCCTCGGCGATGTCTGGACAGGCGTGACGAACACGGAAATTCAGGCGGATTTCGCCTCCTGCAACGTGTACGCTCACCCCGAGTGCCGCGATTGCTGGGCAAGACTGTACTGCTCCGGCGGCTGCGCCGCAAACGCCTACCACGCCACCGGCTCCGTCCGCGGCGTTTACAAAGAGGGCTGCGAGCTCTTTAAAAAACGCATGGAATGCGCCATCATGCTCGAAGCCTCCAAGGCATTGGATAACAACGCATGATAACCGCGCCAATCTGCGAATTTGTGCGCCGCTACCGATATAGCGGCGCTTTGCGCATGCACATGCCGGGCCACAAGGGCACCGCGCTGCTTGGCCCCGAGCCGCTCGATCTCACCGAGATTGAGGGCGCAGACGTGCTCTACCACGCCGAGGGCATCATCCGCGAAAGCGAAGCGAACGCCGCCGCATTATTCGGCACCAAAAAGACGGTCTATTCCGCCGAGGGCTCGTCCCTGTGCATCCGCGCCATGCTGTATCTTGCGCTGCTGCATGCCCGCGCAAATCACAAAAAGCCCGTCATTGCGGCAGGCCGTAACGCACACAAGGTCTTCATGACGGCCGCAGCGCTGCTCGACCTTGACATTCGCTGGATCTACGGCACGGAAAGCGTCATTTCCTGCGCCATCACCCCCGCGCAGCTCGAAGACGTGATCGTATCGGAAAACCCTGCCGCCGTGTACATCACAAGCCCGGATTATCTCGGCAACATCGCGGACATCAAGTCCCTGTCCACCGTCTGCAAAAAACACGGCGTATTATTGCTCGTCGATAACGCCCACGGCGCGTACCTGCATTTTCTGCCCGAGCCCATGCACCCCATGCAGCTCGGCGCAGACATCTGCTGTGATTCCGCACACAAAACACTGCCGGTCTTAACGGGCGGCGCGTATCTGCACATCGCGCACGGCACGCCGGACATGTTCGCGCAGCGTGCGGAAAGCGCCATGGCGCTCTTTGCGTCCACGAGCCCGTCCTACCTCATTTTGCAGTCGCTCGACGCAATGAATCCGCTTTTAGCAACATCTTTTCCCGCACAGCTCAAAGCCTGTGCGGAGCGTCTTGACACGCTGAAAGCAAAGCTCCGTGCGCACGGCTATGCTCTTTGCGGCGAGGAGCGCACAAAGCTCTGCCTACTGCCGAAGTCCTTCGGCTACACGGGCACAGCTCTGGCGGAAATTTTGACGCACAGCAATATTTACTGCGAGTTTTCCGACGCAGACCACCTTGTGATGATGTTCACGCCGGAGACCACACCCGCAGATTTCGCCCGTCTCGAGCGCGCGCTGCTCTCCGTTCTGCCCGCCCCGGCGATCCTTTCAAAGCCGCCCGTGCCGCCGCATGTCGAGCGTGTACTTTCCCCGCGCGAGGCGCTCTTCTCGCCGAGTGAAACGCTGCCGCTTTCCAAGTGCGAAAACCGCATTTTGGCAGACACCAACGTGAGCTGCCCACCCGCAGTGCCGCTTGCTGTATGCGGTGAGCGCCTGACCCCTGAGGTCATCTCCGCGATGGAATACTACGGCACCGAGCACTGCACGGTCGTTGTGGAATAATCACTGTTTTAAAATATAAAAGTCTCCGTTTTCCTTTTTGATTCAGAGAAAGACGGAGACTTTTTGCTTCTATTTTATCTTGTTTGAATTTCTAAAGACAGTCGCAGACCGCCTTTCAGGAAACCCATGCAACTGTGTTCCCTACGCTTGAAGCGTCCACCGGATGTTTCAAGCTGCCTTCCTGGTTTTGGGTTAGGCAAAAGGTGTTTCGTCGTTTGCGAACGACGACTTAGGACGTTGCCCCAAGGCCCCACCAACTTTCTCGAAGAAAGTTGGACAAAGACTTTATTCGTCGCTCCGCTATCGTTGTCGTAAACGCGTCAAATCTTAATTTTCAGCCATTTGCCCTGCTTCATTCTGAAATACCCAAGGCAGAATCGCATAAATTGGTCACCGAACAACCCAAGCCACACGCCAAGCAGTCCCAGTCCCAGCGGGTAGCACAGCAGCCAGCTTAAGCCCGGTCGGATAATGGCGACGCTGATCATAGACGCAAACGCGGTATACTTCGTATCGCCCGCGCCTCTCAGGCAACCGAAGAAAATAACCTGCGTGATCTGGAGATAAATGATAACGCACAGCATGCGCATAATCATCACACCCATATCGAGAATTTCCTGCTCACTCGAAAACAGGCCATAGAGATTCCTGCCGAAGAACAGGAAAACCATCGACATCACAAACGCGCAGAAAAGTCCGATTCGCTGACACATGGAGGCGTACAGCTTTGCAAGGTCGCGCCGTTCTTCGCCGAGACTCCTGCCGATCAGCGCCACAGACGCCACCGAAAGCCCATCGCCCAGCGAGAACGTCAAACTCATCATATTCATGCCAATCTGGTGCGCAGCATACGCAGTGGTGCCGAGGTTCGCAACGGTGATGGCGAACAGCAAAAAGCCGATGCGTAGGAAAATCTGCTCTACAAACGCGCTGGAACCGACGTTAAGCAGTGAGCGCACGTCAAACCTCGAGGTAAAAAAGCCTTTCACGCCGCGGATATACACAAACGAGGACTTCGCGAACATGGAATGCAAGCTCATCGCGCAGCCGAGCACAGAGCCGATAACGGTCGCAAGCGCCGCGCCGCGCGTGCCGAGCGCCGGAAACCCGAAGTTGCCGCCGATCAAAAGATAGTTAAACACCACGTTCACAAGGTTAGAGACCATGTTCGTGCGCAGCGCGATCTTTGTGTTGCCCGCGCCGCGCTGTGCCGCGTTCACGATCATCATCACGGTCGTAAACCCGATGCCGCCCATGATGATTTGGAAATACTCCACCGCCGCTTCATGCGTATCGTCCGCCGAGCCCGCAAAGCGGATAATGGGGTCTGCAAACGCCGTAAACGTAACGCTGATGATCGCCGTCAAAATCACGGCGACCAGAATGCATGTTTTCAAAATGCGCACCGCGCTTTCGCGGTTCTGCTCGCCCCTACGCCGTGCAACCAGCGCCGAGATGGCCGTGCTCATCGACATAAACAGCGCCAAACCGATGAACTTCGGCTGCTGCGTCAGGCCCACCGCTGCAATGGCGTAAGAGCCCAGCGTGCTCACCATGATGGTATCGATAAAGCCGACGAGCGCCACCAAAAACGATTCCACCATCGAAGGCCACGCCATGTTGATGGTCGTTTTGAAAAGCGAGTTCGTAGACGGCAGCTCGCCCGTCACAGGCTCGCCGTGCAAAACATGCTGTGCGTTAAAGAGTTCCAAAAGTATTCACCCATTCCCAAAATAGTTGCTTTTGAAACATTATAGCATTAAAAAAGAAGCCGGTCAAGACGCGTACCGTTTATTTGTACGCAGTTCGACCGGCTTTTCAACTGTTATTTGTTTATTTTGTGGCAAGAAGCACTGCCGTGTTGGATTTCGCCCAGCACACGCGTACCTCTGCAAAGCCCGCTTTGAAAAGCAGCGCCGCTTCGCCCGCCACATACTGCGGCGTAAAGCAATAGTAATGCTCGTCTGCCGACAAATGCTGCTCCTTGCGCTTCTGCTCAAACTCGGAACGGCAGAAGTCCTCATACATCTGCGTCGGCGCGAATTTGTCGCTCAACAGAAAGAACCCGCCCTTTTTAATGCTGCGGCACACGCGGTGAAACAGCTCCAAATTCTCTTCGCGGCTGTAATAATGCAGCGCCATCATGGAAACCGCACCGTCATAGCTTTCCGGCTCCAACTCATATTTAAAGAAATCACCACAAATCGTGCGGATGCGCTCCTTGTGCTCCGGCAGATTTTTCGGAATTTCCGAGAGCATCTTATCCGCGCAGTCAATGCCGTCCACATAAATCGTCGGGTTCTGCTCTAAAATTGCCGTAAGACCCGTGCCCGTGCCGATGCCGATGTCCAGAATGTGCAGGTGCTCCTTCTTCGGGAAAAACTCCGCCGTGCGGCGAATGTAGCCGTCTTCATCCTCTGCGCTGCGTTTCAAGCGCTCGTCATAAGACTCCACCGCGCCGTTAAAATAACTGTCGATCCTTTCCAGTGGCATATGCACACCAATCCTTTCCTGCCGACGCAATACTCTAAACGATAGTTTTGCGTCAGGCGCATAAGCTATGCAAAACTTTTGCGATATTTTTCATTTACCCATTGTTACTATTTTACTGGAAATTCGCTCACCTTGCAACTTGGAAAAACGACAATTCTGCGCGGGCTTCGGCAAAAGATATTGGACTAATCCATGAATATCCCGCTGAATACCGCGGTTTACGCGAAGATCATGCGGCCAAAGTCCTGCGGACGATGGAAATCCGGCGTTTCGCTCGTCGTCTCATTCCACATCATATAGTGCGGCTGCACGGTGAGGTCGCCGCATTTAAAGCAGTTTGCGCGGATCACACGCCCGCTTTTAAAGTCGTAATCGGGATAAAATACATGCAGAAATTCGAGCGGAATTTCATAAAAGATTTCCCACCCATCCGCCGTTTTGTTCGTGCGGATGTTAAAAAGCTTCTTGTGGTCTTCCGGGATCAAACGGATGCTGTCTGCTCTGCCGTGGCCGAAGCCAAGGAAAATCGCGCCGTTCAAGTTCAGCTCAATGTTAAAATACCGCCCGTCCTCCGGCACCGGGGAGAAGAAAAACTCCATGCAGCTGTCCGTGCAGACGCTGCCGAGCTTATCGGTCAGCTCCGCGCGGATGTTCTTTTCGTGCGCCACTTGGTGCACGTAGATTTTCTCGTCGTCGTAGCAGATCTGCTGCTCCATGCGCACGCCCGCGTCCGGCAACCAACAAACATTGTCCACCTGCAGCTCCGACACCTTTGTCCAGTCCGGCGCACCCACCGTTTTCTCAATGACATACTCTTTCATATTCATACAGCTCCTAACCGTTTTCCGCCCATCGCGGTTTTTCATAGCTTCATCATACCAGATTTTGCCGTAAAATACAACAATTCCATAAAAAACAGGCGCTCCCGAAAAACGGAAGCGCCTGCGAAAAAGCTATTCTAATTTAACCAAAGCGTTTAACCAAAGCGATTAAACTTCGTGCGGGTACTTTCTCATGTAGGAAAGCAGCTCGTCAACGGTGGTGAAGGCCATGCCGGTGACGGTGTCGGCAGCACCATAGTAGATGGTGATGCGGCCGGTGTCGGCATCGGTCAGGGTAGCGCACGGGAACGTAACGTTCGGCACGTCACCGGTGAGCTCATAGCTCTCTTCCGGACCGAAGACATAGAAGTTGCCTCTTTCCTTCACAATCCACGGCTTCTCGTGGTCAAGAAGCGCTACGCCGAAGCGATAAACGAAGCCGTTGCAGGAGTTCAGAACGCCGTGATAAATCATCAGCCAGCCTTCATCGGTCTCGATCGGAATCGGGCCGGGGCCGACCTTCTTGGACTGCCAGCCGGAGTGACTGCTCGTGCCGAAAACATAGCGGTGCTTGCCCCAATACGTCATGTCCGGGCTCTCGCTGTAGAAGATGTCGCCAAACGGGGTGTGACCGGTGTCGGACGGACGGCTCAGCATTGCGAAGTTGCCGTTGATCTTCTTCGGGAACATAACGCCGTTGCGGTTATACGGCAGGTAAGCGTTCTCCATCTGATAGAAGGTCTTGAAGTCATAGGTATAGCCTACGCCGATCGTCGGGCCGTGGAAGCCGTTGCACCAGGTGATGTAGTAACGGTCCTCAATCCAGCAAACGCGCGGGTCATAGCGATATTCCTTGCGGGTTACGCACGGGTCGCAGCCGGGAGCCGGCTGGAAGTCGATCGGCTCGTGGTTGATCTTCCAGTTGATGCCGTCATCGGAGAAGCCTGCGAAGATGTCCATCTCAACAGAGCGGTTGTCGCAGCGGAAAACGCCAGCGAACTTGCCCTCAAACGGGACAACTGCGGAGTTGAAGATGCTGTTGGAAGTGGGGATGAGATCACGCGGAATGATCGGGTTGTGGTCATAACGCCAAACCGGCTTATCGTAGCCCTGCGGCTTATCCTGCCACGGGATGTTCGGGAGTGCATTGCCGATAATTTTAGCCATTGTAGTTTCCTCCATTTTATATTTTTTCAAAAGACATTCGAAAGCGAACACATACAGTCCTTTGCAATGTGTAACCGCTTCCACATCACATTAACTATAATACAAACCAAGAGAAAAGTAAAGCTATTTTTTCCGAAAAAGCCGTTTCTATCACAATTCCACCAAATTTCATCGCCGCCTTTAGCAAAATGCCGAAGCCCGCGCCGTACGCAGCATCACAAACCGCCAACTTTATGCAACAAATGCCTATTGCGCTAAAGCCGCATAAACGATATACTGTTGTTATAAACGGATATTTCTCTGCCCGAATTTTTATGTTTTCCCGAAAGGAACGATCTTATGGCGATTTTATTTGATGCTGAAAAGAAAATTTTCAAGCTGGATACCGCTTCCTCCAGTTACGTTTTTGCCGTGCATGACAGCGGCCGCCTGCTGCACCTCTACTACGGCGCATACCTGCCGGACTGCGACATGCGCTATTTATTGGACCGCGGTTACTTCGTCTCCTTCACGCCCGACGCCGCAGGCTACGTCGGCACGGAGTTTTCCCCGGATACACAGCCGAGCGAATATTCCTGCAACGGCACCGGCGATTTCCGCATCTCCGCACTCCAAATCCGCAACGCGGACGGCAATATCGCGACCGACATCCGCTACGTTTCGCACCGCATTTTAAGCGAAAAGCCTGCACTGCCCGGCATGCCGTCTCTGCGCGACGAAAACGGTGACAGCGAAACGCTCGAGGTCACCGCGCTCGACCAAACGACGAACGCCGAAGTGAAGCTCTACTACACCGTTTACAAAGATCTGCCCGTCATGACGCGTCACGCCGTCGTGACGAATACGTCCGACCGCACCATGGAGCTTGAGCGTGTGTTCAGCGCCTGCCTCGACTTCAACACGATGGATTATGACATGGTGCACCTTTACGGCAAGTGGGCAAAGGAGCGCACCGTTACAGAGCGCCCGCTCTGCCACGGCATTCAATCCATCCAGAGCAAGCGCGGCTCCTCCTCACACAACCACAACCCGTTCGTCGCACTGAAAGCCCACGGCGCCACCGAAGAAAACGGCGAAGTCTACGGCGTCAACCTCATTTACAGCGGCAACTTCTCCATTGAAGCCGAAGTGGATTGTTTGAACGCCACACGCCTTCTCGCGGGCATCAACCCCACCGATTTCACCTGGCGCCTGGAGCCAAACGAATCCTTTACCGCGCCGGAAGCCGTCATGGTCTACACCGATAAGGGTCTTGGCGAGATGAGCCGCATTTTCCACCGCACCTACATGAAGCACCTCATCAAAAGTCCGTGGCGCGATGTGGAACGCCCCGTGCTTATCAACAGCTGGGAGGCTGCATATTTCGATTTTGACGATGATAAGCTTGTCGCGTTCGCACACGAAGCCGCCAAACTGGGCGTCGATATGCTTGTCATGGACGACGGTTGGTTCGGCCACCGCGAAAGCGACGATTCCTCCCTCGGCGACTGGTATGTCAACGAAAAGAAACTCAAAGGCGGCCTCAGCTCCCTCATCGAGCGCGTCAACGCAGAGGGCTTAAAGTTCGGCATCTGGTATGAGCCGGAGATGATTTCCCCGGACAGCGACCTCTACCGCGCCCACCCGGATTGGTGCCTGCACGTGCCGAACCGTGAAAACTCCCCCGCACGCTTGCAGTACGTCCTCGATATGACGAGAAAAGACGTGCGCGATAATATCTTCGCGCAGATGTATAAAGTCCTCAGTGAAAATAAGATTGATTACGTCAAATGGGACTTCAACCGCAATCTGACCGAGGTCGGCTCTGCGCTGCTCCCGCCGGAGCGCCAGAAGGAGGTCATGCACCGCTTCGTGCTCGGTACATACGACCTCATGGATCGTTTTGTCAAAGCGTTTCCGAATATCCTCTTTGAAAACTGCTCCGGCGGCGGCGGACGTTTCGATGCCGGCATGCTGTATTATTCCCCGCAGATCTGGTGCAGCGACAACACCGACGCCATCGAGCGCCTCACCATTCAGTTTGGCACGTCCATGTGCTACCCCATCTCCTCGTTTGGCGCACACGTCGCAGCCCGCCCGCGCACCTCGCTTAAAACCCGCGGCAACGTCGCCATGTGCGGCACATTCGGCTACGAGTTAGACCCCAGAAAGCTCACCGACGACGAAAAAGCCGAAGTAAAGCAGCAGATTGCCGACTACCACAAATATCACCGCCTTGTCCGCGAGGGCGATTTCTACCGCCTTGTCTCCCCGACCGAGAACGACTTCTACTGCGCGTGGGAGTTCGTCTCGCCGGATAAACAGGAAGCCATGATGACTGCCGTCGTCATGCGTCAGCCCGAGACCCGTTACTGCGTGCAGCGCCTGCGCGGCCTCGACCCCAAAACGTACTATCAGGACGAGGAGACCGGCACCGTCTATTCCGGCGCCATGTTGATGAACGCAGGCCTTAATTTGACAAGAGACGTCTACGAAGACGGCACCAGCGTCACAAAGCACTTTAAAGCTGTAAAATAAAGCCGCCGAAATCCATAATACCGCAACGCTAAAAGTCTTTGATTAAACTTTCTTCAGAAAGTTTATGGGGTCTCGGGGCAACGCCCCAAGTCGCGCTCCGCAGAGCGCGAAACACTTTTTTCCTCCACAAAACCAGAACCGTAGGAAACCCAGTTGCATGGGTTCCCTGCATGATTTGCCCCGCAAATCATTAGAATTAAATGAACAAAGCAGAACCCCGTAAGCACACAACGTGCCTACGGGGTTCCTGCTATATAAATCATAAAAAAATCGACTTATTTCTCATCCGCATGCGTGCTGTTCATCAGGCGGATAAGTGCCTTCTGTGCGCGTTCCTCGCATACCGCAATAATCTCATCGCCCGCTTGCAGCACCGTGTCGCCGCCCGGAATGATGAGCTTGTTATTTCGCACAATGGAAATCAGCAGCGCCCCCTTCGGGAACACCACCTCACGCACCGACTTGCCGTGCAAAACCGAATTCTCTCCAAGCGTCACGGAGCAAATCTGACCGCGGCCCTTGTTCAGCGATGCCACAAGATGAAACTCCATCAAGTTCGCTTCCTGCTCAATCATCTGCGCAATGATTTCCGTGCTGCTCACCGCATAATCCACGCCAAGCACACGCATCGTCTCCAAATTGCGCGGGTCGTTTGCGCGGGCAATCACTTTTTTCGCGCCGAAATACTGCTTTGCAAGCTGCGACGCAACGAGATTATTCGCATCGTCGCCGGATATCGCAATAAAGCAGTCGGCGTCACGTACACCGGCGTTTTCCAGCATGTCAATGTTCGTGCCGTCGCCGCAGATGATCTCCACGTCCAGTGCGTTTGCAAGCTGTAAGCTGCGCGCGCGGTCGCTCTCGATGATACGCACCTCGTGGCGGCGGCCCTCCAAAATGCGGCGCGCAAGGCTTTCGCCCACCTTGCCGCCGCCCATAATGACAATGTTCATGGCACTTCCCCCTTAATCGATTGCGCGGCTGTACACAATCTCGTCGCCTGCCTCGAGCTTCAAGGGTGCAAGCCCCGCTAAAACGAACGCGCCGCTTTTGCGGATGATGCCGAACACCACTTCACCCGGGTTGCCGTGCAGTTCTCCCACATTCTTGCCGATCTGATGCCGCTCCGCCGGCCGCACGTCAAAGTCGACCGTATGCAGACCGAACTCGATTTTCTTGTTCATTTTTTCTCCGCTCAGCATCCGCACAATGCGGTCGCCGGCGTGGTTTGTGGGGCAAATGGTATGCAATCCCATATGCTCAAAAATCAATTCACGCGCGGGGTCGGATACACGCGCCACCACGTTTTGGATACCGAAGTAATCGCGCGCAATCTGCGCCACCGTGATATTGAGGTTATCGTCCGCCGTTGTCACCGCCACCGCGTCGCAGCTTTCAATGCCCGCTTCGCGCAGGTTGCGAATATCCATCGGGAACCCGCGGAATGTCACGCCCTCGAAATCGTTTTCCAAAAGCTCCAAGTCGCTTTCAATGTTGCTTAAAACAGAAACGTCCCAACCCATTTCGTCCATGGTGCGGGCGATTTTTCGCCCAAGCAGGCCGCAGCCTATAACTAACACATTCATAGTTCACCTCAGCGTCGCTCCGGGTCTTCCGTATCGCGAATGGTCTCTGCCGTCATGCCGTCTGATGTGCTGCCGGAGCTTGTATTCTCTCGGTTACCGCCGTTTACGATGATAGGATTATTCGCATTCGGCGTCGGCTCTGCGGTGGGAGCGGGTGTCGGCGATGCCTCGCTGCCCTTTTGCGCGTCACCGCCGTCCCCGTTGTCATCGGTCGTGCCGTCTTCCGCATTCGGGGTCGGCGAGGGCGTCGCGGTCGCAAGTGCGGTCTTCTCTTTCTCACTGATCGTCACAAATTCCGCGAACACATACGCATTCTGCCCAAAGTAAGAGATTTCCACCCACTCGGAGGTATCGTCCTGTGCCACAACCTCGAACACCTCGCCGGCCTCTGCCGTGCCGAGAATTTCGGAATCCGTCGAAGCCTCGCTGCGCACATTCAACGAATCGTCGATGTCGTTGATGGTCGCCACCTTCACTTTTTCGACTGGCATGGGCGTTGCGGTAGGCTCCACGCTCGGGGAGGGGGAGGGCTCCGCCTTGGCGCTGCCATTGCCGCACGCCGCGGTGCCAAGGATTATCACAGCGCACAGTGCCGCCGTGACCGCCGTTTTCAAAATGTTTTTATAATGGATGCTTCGTTTCATAAAAGCTCACTTCGCCTTTCTTTTTTCGGCGTGCATTCAAAACGCCGCCGGAACAGAAGATGATTTGTTATTAGCTATTTTAACACAGTTCAAAGGAAAATCCAATACTTCGCCCGGTTTTTTCATTTCTTTTGCAAAAATCACCCGCATTTCTTGCCATTACCCCGAAAAAGGGCTATAATTACAGGGAATATTTTGCTTGGATATTGGAGTGTTCATCATGTTAAAACCCGAACAGATCGCGTCCGTCAAGGGCCGCGGCTTCCTCATCAATCGCGGCACAGAGTGCTTTTCCGGCCGTCTCGTCTGCGCCGGCGCGGTCTTCACCGCCGCCGACCTGCGCACCATCTCCGAGATTGCCGAAAAATTCGGCAGCGGCAAGGTGACGTTCACCTCCCGCCTGTCCGCCGAGATCGTCGGCATCCCCTTCGAGCAGATTGACGCCGCCTGCGATTACGCTGCCGAGCGTGGCCTCTACTTCGGCGGCACCGGCGCTAAAATACGCCCCGTCACCGCATGTAAGGGCACCACGTGCGTCTACGGTAACTACGATACACAGGCGCTCGCCAAAGAGCTGCACGAAAAATACTACGTCGGCTGGGCAAATGTCAAACTGCCGCACAAGTTCAAAATCGGCATCGGCGGCTGCCCGAATAGCTGCATGAAGCCTTCTTTAAACGATTTCGGCATCGAGGGCCACCGCGTGCCGATCTTCGACGAAGACACCTGCCGCGGCTGCAAGGTCTGCATGGTGGAAAAGTCATGTCCCTCCAAGGCTGCACACGTCGAAAACGGCAAATTACATATCGATGAAAAGTGCCTCGCCTGCGGCGTCTGCACCGGCAAATGCCCGTTTAAGGCTGTCCGCCACGAAAGCCCGGTCGTTTACCGCATTTATGTCGGCGGCACGTGGGGCAAGCAAACGCGCATGGGCACGCCGCTCAGCCGCTTCGTCACCCGCGCGGAGATTGAGCCTCTGCTCGAGAAGACCATGCTCTGGTTCAAGGAAAACGCCATGCCCAAAGAACGCCTCGGCAAAGCTATTGACCGTCTTGGCATCGAAAAATTCGAGCACGACGTCTTCTCCGATGAGCTTCTGAACCGCCGCGAGGAGATCCTCGCAAAATAATTCCGAAAGGATGCCCTATGAAACTCAAGTCCCTCGCAGCGCTTGCGCTTTCCGCCGTGCTGCTCCTTTCCGGCTGCGCTGCCCCAGCGCAAAACGAAACCACCCCCGAAAGCTCCTCCGCCGCTCCCGAAACGACCGCCGTCTCCGAGCGCGTTATTACGGATTCCTGCGGCACCAAAACGGAGCTCCCCGATGATCCGTGCGTCGTCTCCCTTTACGGCTCGTTTGCCGAGTGCTGGCTGCTCTCCGGCGGTAAACTCGCCGGTATTACCGAAGATGCCGTAGACGAGCACGGCATCGAAATCGATGACGACACCGCGCTCGTCGGCACCGTCACGGAGCCGAATCTTGAGAGCGTCGCGGCACTCTCCCCGGATTACGTGATTTTATCCGCCGACCTGCCCGCCCACGCGGAGCTCGATTCCGCCCTCACCGATATGCAGATTCCCCACGGCTATTTTCACATGGATAACGTCATGGATTATGCAAAGATCATGCTGAATTTCTGCGCCGCCAACGACCCGGACGGTGAAAAATACGACGAAAACGTCACGCGGGTTTTAAAGCGCATTGAATCTATAAAGCAGGAGACAGCCGAAAAGCTCTCCGGGCAGAAAGCCCCCACCGTCCTGCTTTTGCGCGCTTATTCCACCGGCGTCAAGGCCAAAGGCGAAGACACCGTTGCGGGCGCCATTTTAAAAGAGCTCGGTGCGCACAACATCGCAGACGATGACGAAAGCCTGCTCGAAGATCTCAGCTTGGAATCCGTCATCGAAGCCGACCCGGACTACATCCTCGTCATGACGATGGGCAGCGAAGAAAACGCCAAGACCTATATGGCGGAGAACATCGAAAACAACCCCGCGTGGAGCGAGCTCTCCGCCGTGAAAAACGGCCGCTACATCTACCTGCCGAAAGACCTTTTCCACTATAAGCCCTTAAACCGCTGGGACGAGAGCTACGCATACATTGCAAAGCTCCTTTTGAACGAAGATGCGTAAGAAAATTTTATTTCCCGCAGCGCTTCTGCTGCTCGTTTTCTCCTTTGTGCTGAGCCTCTGTGTCGGCTCGGCACAAATTTCTATCCGCGAAGCCGTCTCTGCCCTGCAAAACGGCAGTTTAACGCCCGACAGCCGCATCCTGTTCTACGTGCGCCTGCCGCGCGCCCTTGCCGCCGTGCTCTCGGGCGCAGCACTTGCGGTCTCCGGTGTGCTCTTGCAGAATGTCTTAAATAACGCCCTTGCCGCACCGAACATCATCGGTGTCAACGCCGGGGCGGGCTTTGCCGTGCTGTTTTTGCTCGCCGTCTTCCCCACAGCCACCGCGTTTTTGCCGTTTGCAGCATTCCTTGGCGCTCTTTTCGCGTCGCTGCTCATTTATGCCGTCGCGGCAAAAAGCGGTGCTTCCCGCACAACGATCACCCTCGCGGGCGTGGCCTTAAGCAGTGTTTTCGTCGCCGGCAGCAACGCCATAAAGACCTTTTTCCCGGATACCATCTATAATTCCAGCTCCTTTTTCATCGGCGGATTTTCCGGCATCGCGTACCAAAATCTCACCCCCGCGTGGATTGCCATCCTGCTTGGTCTGCTCCTTGCCGTGCTGTTTTCCGGCGAAATGGACGTTCTCTCCCTCGGCGATGAGACCGCGCAGTCGCTCGGCATGCGTGTGCAAGGAACACGCTTTCTCCTGCTCATGACGGCCAGCCTGCTTGCAGGCGGCGCAGTCAGCTTTTCGGGGCTTCTCGGCTTCGTGGGGCTCATTGTACCGCATATCCTGCGCCACTTCATCGGCGCGCGCCACCGCATCTTAGTGCCGCTTTCGGCCCTCTTCGGCGCGTCATTCGTCTTATTGTGCGATACCCTCAGCCGCACGCTGTTTTCCCCGTATGAGATTCCCGTCGGCATCGTACTGTCGCTGCTCGGCGGCCCGTTCTTCCTTTTCCTCATCGTGCGCAAAAAAGGAGGAAAACTCGAATGAACCAAAACCTTTCCACCGCTTTAAAATTCGCTGACCTTTGCGTCACGTTAAATCACGCCGAAATTCTCCGCGGAGTCTCGGGCGAACTCTGCCGCGGCGAAGTCACCGGCATCCTCGGCCCAAACGGCTGCGGCAAAACGACGCTGCTCCGCGCGCTCTGCCGCCTTATTAAAGCGGATTCCGGCAGCATCACCCTGTGCGGCGGTACCGCGGAAACCGACATTGCTGCCCTTGCCCCCAAAGCTCTCGCGCGGCGCGTCTCGTTCCTGCCGCAGCAAAGGGCCGTGCCGGATATCACCGCCAAAACGCTCGTCTCCCATGGGCGCTATCCCTACCTCGGCTTTTCGCGCACGCTGTCCAATAAAGACCGCACTGTCATTCAAAACGCGCTTAAAACTGCCGGTGTGTCGGCCTTTGCCGACCGCCGCCTGCCCATGCTTTCGGGCGGCGAACGCCAGCGCGTGTTCCTCGCCATGCTTTTAGCGCAAAACACCGACGTCGTCCTGCTCGATGAGCCCACTACTTACCTTGATGCGCACCATAAATTCGAGCTCATGGCGCTCCTCTCTACGCTCAAAGCGCAAAACAAAGCCGTCGGCATCGTCCTGCACGAGCTCCCCCTCGCGTTCAAGTTCTGTGACCGCCTGCTTCTCATGAAAAACGGCCAAATCATGCAAAGCGGCACGCCGGAGGAGCTATTAAAAACCGGCCTTATCGAGCACCTGTTCGGCGTTTCCCTCACCCCCGTTATGCTCGACAAAGAGGTGGAGTACATCGAACGTAAAATTCACAGTTGACATTTCGCACTTTTGCGTGTACAATAAGACCACAAGTTAAAGTACTTTTGTAACTGACGGAATACAAGATGGGGACATCGTGGAGCAAAAGTATGAAAATGAGCCGACCGTCTGGGCAGTGTTTTGAAAGCACTGCCCTGTTTTTATGTCAGCAGCTTCCAAAACAAGGAAATTTGCACGGCAAAACGCCGGAAAGGAATGGGAAACTATGAACGCTTGGAGAGATTTTAAAGGCGGTAAGTGGCAGGATCGCATCGATGTCCGCGACTTCATCCAGAAAAACTACACCCCCTACACGGGCGACGAAAGCTTTTTGCAGCCCCCGACCGCGCGCACCGAAAAAATGCTCGAAAAGTACGAGGCCCTCTGCCGCGCCGAGCAGCAAAACGGCGGCGTTTTGAACATCGATACCGAAACCGTCATCACCGCCACGTCTTTCGGCCCCGGCTACCTTGATAAGGAAAACGAGATCATCGTCGGCCTCCAGACCGATGAGCCGTTAAAGCGCGCTTGCAACCCGTTCGGCGGCATGCGCATGGTGCGCTCCGCCTGCGAAGCCTACGGCTACAAGGTCTCCGATAAAATTGAAGAGGAGTTTAAATACCACAAGACCCACAACGACGGCGTGTTCTCTGCCTATACGGATGACGTGCGCGCCGCACGCCACGCCGGCATCATCACCGGCCTGCCGGATGCCTACGGCCGCGGCCGCATCATCGGCGATTACCGCCGCGTTCCGCTCTACGGCGTAAACCGTTTGATTCTCCAAAAGCAGAAAGATAAAGCCGACCTCGGCAAAAATCCCCTCACGGCCGATACCATTCGCCTTTCCGAAGAAGTCACCGACCAGATCACCGCGCTCAAGGACATGGTGAAAATGGCCGCCATGTACGGTTACGATATCACCCGCCCGGCAGAAAACGCCCGCGAGGCTGTGCAGTGGCTCTATTTCGCATATCTCGCCGCCATCAAAGAGCAGAACGGTGCCGCCATGAGCCTCGGCCGCACCTCCACATTCCTTGACATTTATTTTGAACGTGACCTCAAAGAAGGCGTACTCGATGAATCCGGCGCACAGGAGATCATGGACGATTTCGTCTTAAAGCTCCGCATGGCGCGCCACCTGCGCACACCCGAATACAACGAGCTTTTCGGCGGCGACCCCATGTGGATCACCGAGTCCCTCGGCGGCACCGGCGAGGACGGCCGCACGCTCGTCACCAAAAACTCTTACCGCATGCTCCATACGCTCTATAACCTCCACCCCTCCCCGGAGCCGAACCTCACCGTGCTGTGGTCGAAGCACCTGCCGGAAAACTGGAAGCGCTTCGTCGCGAAGGTCTCCTGCGATACCGATGCCATCCAGTACGAGAGCGACACCGTTATGCGCCCCGCATTCGGTGATGATTACGCCATTGCCTGCTGCGTCTCCGCCATGCGCGTCGGCAAAGATATGCAGTTCTTCGGTGCGCGCGCAAACCTTGCAAAGCTCGTACTGCTCGCCATCAACGGCGGCATGGACGAAGTGAAAAAGACCCGCGTCGCGCCTGAAATGCCTGTCTGGCCGGACGAATACGTCGATTTCGACGGCCTCCTCAACCGCCTCGATTTCTACCGCGATTGGCTCGCAAAAACTTACGTCGATGCCATGAACACCATCCACTACATGCACGACAAATACGCCTACGAAAAGAGCCAGATGGCGCTGCACGATACGAACGTCCGCCGTTTGATGGCGTTCGGCATCGCCGGCATGAGCTGCATGGCAGACTCCCTTTCCGCCATTAAATATGCCAAGGTGCGCTGCATCCGCGACCCCGAGACCGGCCTCGTCACCGACTTCGAGACCGAGGGTGAGTTCCCGTGCTTTGGCAATGACGACCCGCGTGTCGATTCCATCGCCTGCGAGCAGGTGCGCCGCTTCTACGATGCCCTGCGCGAATACCCGCTCTACCGCGGCGCACAGCACACGCTGTCCATTTTGACCATCACCTCCAACGTCATGTACGGCAAAAAGACCGGCAACACGCCGGATGGCCGCAAACTCGGCGAGCCGCTCGCCCCGGGCGCAAACCCCATGAGCGGCCGTGATAAATCCGGCGCGCTCGCAGAGCTCAACTCCGTCGCAAAGCTTTCTTATGATTATTGCCGCGACGGCATCTCGAACACGTTCTCCATCATTCCGGAAGCCCTCGGCAAAACGGAGGAAGACCGCATCACAAACCTCGTCCAGCTCCTTTCGGGCTACTTCATTCAGGGTGCGCATCACCTCAACGTCAACGTCATGAACCGTGAAACGCTCATCGATGCCTACCATAACCCGGAAAAATACCCCAACCTCACCATCCGCGTTTCCGGCTATGCGGTCAACTTCCACCGTCTCTCCAAAGAGCAGCAGCGCGAAGTCATCTCCCGCACATTCCATGAGGCAATCTAATGGAAGGCCGCGTCAGCTCCGTACAGTCCATGGGTGCGGTAGACGGCCCCGGCCTGCGCTACGTCGTCTTTCTGCAAGGCTGCCCGCTGCGCTGTGCCTACTGCCATAACCCCGAAACGTGGGACTTAACCGGCGGCACGCCTTACACAGCAGAGGATCTCTGCAAAACAATCCTCCGTTACCGCCCCTATTTCGGCGAAAATGGAGGTGTCACCGTCTCGGGCGGCGAACCGCTTTTGCAGCCCGAGTTCGTCGCGGAATTATTCCGGCGCCTGCATGAGCACAACATCCACACCGCGCTCGATACCGCCGGCGCCGGCGACCTTTCCCGTGCCAAGCAGGTTCTCAAGCACACAGACCTCGTCCTTTGCGACATCAAGTTCCCCACGGAAGCGCAGTACAAATCCCACTGCGGCGGCTCCTTGCAGCACACGGTCGATTTCATGCGCCTTACAGAATCGATGCATATTCCCCTCTGGGTGCGCCACGTCGTCGCGCCCGGTCTTTCCGATACGGTTGAGAGCCTCCGCGCCGTCAAAGCTCTCGCGGAGTCGTTCTCCAATTTGGAGAAAATCGAGTGGCTGCCGTTTAAAAACATCTGCGCCGCCAAATACAAGGCGCTTCATATCCCGTTCCCCATGGGCGACAAACCCTCGTTCTCACAAAGCCACGTCGAAGCGCTCCTTTCAAAGCTATAATTTCATCCAAAAAGGCTGTCCCGCACTTTGCCGGGCAGCCTTTTCGTTTTCATTTCTATTTCCGTTTTGGTTTAGGTTGATACAATTTTTGAAAAATTCACAATTTCAATCGTCACAGTCACGTTTTTTTATGCTATAATAAAAGTGATTTTCGTTCAACCACCCCACAACACATAAGAAAGGTCGTGAGGCATCGATTGAAACTAAGACAAATCCTCTCTGAAAAATGGAAGGAAGCGCTTCAGGCTGTCCTTCCCATCATCACCATCGTGCTGGCGCTCTCGTTCACCATTGCGCCGCTCTCGCCAAGCGTTCTGCTGTGCTTTTTAATGGGCGCAGTGCTCATTTTGGTCGGCATGATGTTCTTCACCACCGGCGCAGAGACCGCCATGACCCCCATGGGCGAGCGCATCGGTACCGCCATGACAAAAACGAAAAAGCTCGGTGTCGTTATTACGCTTTCGTTTTTGCTCGGCTTTATCATCACGGTCTCGGAGCCGGACTTACAGGTGCTCGCATCGCAGGTGCCGTCCGTTCCGAATTTAATTCTCATTCTATCCGTCGCATGCGGCGTCGGCGTGTTTCTCGTCGTGTCGCTTCTGCGCATGCTGTTTTCTATCGCGCTGCCGCCGCTGCTTGTCGGATGCTACGCCGTCGTGTTTCTTCTGGCGTTCTTTGTCCCGCCGGAATTTCTCGCCGTCGCGTTCGATTCCGGCGGCGTGACGACCGGCCCCATGACCGTGCCGTTCATCATGGCGCTCGGCGTCGGCATCTCGGCCATCCGCAGCGACCGCCATGCGGCAGACGACAGCTTCGGCCTCGTTGCGCTCTCGTCCATCGGCCCCATTTTGGCCGTCATGATCCTCGGCATCATCTATAATCCGAATGAAAGCACCTACACGCCGCCCATCCTGCCCGAAATGCAGGATTCCTCGGAGCTTTTCGAGCTGTTCCGCACCGGTATCCCGACCTACCTCATCGAGATTGCCGTCTCTCTCCTGCCGATCATTCTCTTTTTCCTCGCGGCGCAGTTTCTTGTTCTGCGGCTTTCTAAGCGCAAATTATTCCAGATTGGCATGGGCCTCGTTTATACATACATCGGCCTTGTGCTGTTTCTTACCGGTGCAAATGTCGGCTTCATGCCCGCCGGTCATTACCTCGGGCAGCAGTTAGCTTCCTATAAATATTCCGCTGTCGTCATTCCCGTCGCTATGGTCATGGGCTATTTCATCGTTCGCGCAGAGCCCGCCGTGTACGTTCTCAATCGTCAGGTCGAGGAGATCACAGACGGCGCCATCTCCGCCAAGGCCATGGACATCGGGCTTTCCGTCGGCGTGTCCATCTCGCTCGGGCTCGCCATGATCCGCGTCCTCACCGGCATTTCGATTTTGTGGTTCCTCATCCCGGGCTACGCGCTCGCGCTCATCATCTCGTTTTTTGTCCCGAAGATCTACACCGCCATCGCGTTTGACTCCGGCGGCGTCGCTTCCGGCCCCATGACTGCGGCGTTTCTGCTTCCCCTCGCACAGGGCGCGTGCACGGCCGTCGGCGGCAATATGGTCACAGATGCCTTCGGTGTCGTTGCCATGGTCGCCATGACGCCGCTCATCACCATTCAGGTCATGGGCCTCGCGGCAAAGCTCATGCAACGCCGTAAAACGGAGACCGCCGCACCCGCCGCATTCGCCGATATGGACGAAAACGCGATCATCGAACTGTAAAGGAGGGCGTTTATGGGCGACAATTTATACTGGATGATTACCATTACAGACCGCAACCAAAGCCAGAAATTTCTGTCATTTTATAAAACCTATGGGATCGAGGTCGTGTTCAGCACGCTCGGCAAAGGCACCGCCGCGTCCGAAATTCTAAACGATTTCGGACTTGAAGCCACGCAAAAAGCCGTGTTGCTTTCCGTTGTCACCGGCAAGGTCTGGGGTGCCGTGCAAAAGGGACTGCAGACCATCATGCTCATCGATATTCCCGGCACCGGCATCGCGTTCACCATGCCGCTCAGCAGTATCGGCGGTAAACGTCAGCTGGAGTTTTTAACGAACGGTCAGCCGTTTCAGAAAGGAGAGGAAAGCGTCTTGAAAGATACCAAATACGAGCTTCTGGTCGTCATCGCAAACCAGGGCTATACCGAGCAGATTATGGCCGCAGCACGCCGCGAAAACGCAGGCGGCGGCACCGTTATCCACGCGAAGGGCACCGGCATGGAGGGCGCGGAAAAGTTCCTCGGCGTTTCCCTCGCCAGTGAAAAAGAGCTTGTGCTCATCGTCGTAAAGCACGCGGATAAAAACAACGTCATGACTGCCATTATGCAGGAAGCCGGGCTTGAGACCAAAGCGAAAGCCATCGTCTTTTCCCTGCCCGTCACCGGCACTGCCGGCCTTAGATTACAGGACTTAAACGAAGAAAACACATAAAACAACGACCGCAACAAAATACCCGTACATAACAAAATCACCCTCGCCGGAGGAAAACCGCGAAGGTGATTTTTGTCATTCTATTATTATGTTGGCAAAGAGAATATCGGATTGATCAAATCAGCCCTTAACAGCGCCGATCGTGATGCCCTTAACGAAGTACTTCTGGAAGAACGGATAAACGATGAGCACCGGCAGAACACCGACAACGGCGATTGCCATCTTGATGCCCGTGCTCGGCATGTTCGCTGTAATCTCAGCCGCAGCCGCAGCATCCATACCGCTCTTCAGCGCCTGCACGTCTCGCAGCATGTCATTCAAAAGAACTTGTATACTGTAAAGGCTCTTGTTCTGCTGGAGATAGTAGAGACCGTTTTTCCAATCGTTCCAGTAGGAAAGACCGATAAGCAGTGTCATCGTTGCAACCATCGGAACGCTCATCGGCAGAACGATCGTCAGCAGGATTCTGAACTCGCCCGCACCGTCAATGCGCGCCGCTTCAATAACAGCTTCCGGGATGTTCGTGGAGAAGTACGTGCGCATCATGATCACGTAGAACGCGTTGACCACGAGGGACGGAATGATGAGCGCCCAAATCGTGTTGCTCACCTTGATGTAACGGGTGTACATGATGTACGTCGGCACAAGACCGCCGGAGAACAGCATCGTGAAGAACACGTAGAACGCAAGACCGTTGCGGCCCGGCAGGTCGCGGCGGGAAAGCGGGTAAGCCATGAGGATTGTCATGGAAAGACCGCACACCGTACCCACAACCGTGGAGAGGATTGTAATGCCGTACGCGGAGATAATCTTGTTGCTGCTCTTAAACATGTACTGGTAAGCATTCAGACTGAGTGCCTTCGGGAACAGCGTGTAGCCGTTGCGGATCAATTCCTGCTCGTCCGTAATGGAGGACACGATGAGCAGAAGGAACGGGAAGATGCAGCACAGGGAAAGGATGATCATCACAATGTGTGCGCCGACCTGAAACCCTTTGTTTTTTTCGACCATGGTGTTTCTCTCTCCCTTCCTTAGAACAGTGCGTTCTCTTCGCCGCCGATTTTCTTAACGGCAAGGTTCGCGCACAGGACCAGTATAAAGCCGACAACGCTCTGGTAAACGCCTGCTGCGGAAGATCTGCCGTAATCGTTCAGCGTGATGAGTGCGCGGTAAACGTACGTATCAATCGTGCTTGTAATGTCGAGCAGCGGGCCGGAATCCATCGGCACCTGATAGAACAGACCGAAATCGGAGTAGAAAATCTTGCCGATAGACATCAGTGTCAGCGTGATGATGGTGGGCAGAAGGCTCGGCAGCGTAACGTGAAGGATCTGCTGCCAGCGGTTTGCGCCGTCGATGACCGCCGCCTCATAGTAGCCGTGGTCAATGCCGACGAGCGTTGCATAATAGAGAATGCAGTCGTAGCCGAACACCTTCCAGATATGTACGATGACCAAAATGAACGGCCAGTACTTCGGCTCTGTATACCAGGAAATCGGATTAATGCCAAGTGCCTTAAAGATCGTGTTGTTGATAAAGCCGGATTCAGAACTCAGCATTGCGAACACCAAATAGCTGACCACAACGATGGAGATCAGGTACGGCATCAGGATGATGGTCTGGTACACCTGCTTAAAGAGCTTGCTCGTAATCTCGTTTAAGAGAATCGCGATTGTAATGGCAATCACGGTGCCCAGCACGATAAAGCACAGGTTATAAAGCAGTGTGTTGCGCGTAATGTTGAAAGCGTCCTTCGTTTTAAAAAGGTAGGTAAAGTTGCTGAAACCCACCCAGTCACTTGCAAGGATGCCCTTACGCCAGTTGACCTTCTTGAAGGCGATGATCAGACCGCTCATCGGGATATACTTATCCATGAGCAGATACAGGGCGCCCGGAAGGAACATCAGATACAGCGGGATGCAGCGGTAAAAGCGCAGCCACTTATTCGGTTTTGCCGAGCGCACTTTCATTTCTTTTTCCAGTGCGGCAGATTTATTCGGCATAATTAGAAACCCCTTTCAATCTGTTTTCGTCCTGCTCCGTTGAAATTTTCCAAAAGAACATGGGCATGTACAGAAGGGTCATCTCTCTGTACACGCCCATGCCCTTTTCCCTTTCGGGAAAAAGACACGGGTTTTCACAAGGAAGCTGAAACGAATCTCGCTCCAGCTTCTTTAAGTCTAATTATGAAGTAAATTACTTCTGCTCAGCCAGCCAAGCGTCGAGCTGTGCCTGCTTCTCTTCGATGATCGCATCGATGCCGGCATCCTTCAGCTCAGAGTTGAACTGCGGGAGAGTCGTCTCCGGGTCAAGAGCGCCGCAAACGAGTGCCTTGTGGTACTTGTTAACAACGTTCGTGCAAGCGGTGATCTCGTTCGCAACCTGCGTTGCGTCGAAGGAGAAGCCGAATGCTGCGGACTTCTGAGACTCTTCGTTGAAGGTCTTCGTTGCATCCCAGTAATCAGCCGGGAGATCGGTGCCCCAGATGTCGCCGATGAACTGGTTCGGCATCAGCCAAGTACCGGACTTTCTGTAAGTGGTGGTCGTTGCATCAACGCCGTCCGGATAGTTGATTCTGTCCTGACCGTTCGTAACAGCGCCTTCCTCGATTACTTCGTAGTGAACGCCCTCAATACCGTACATGTAGAGGTTGCTCAGCTCCGGGTTGCTGTAAAGCTCGTTCAGAGTCTTCATAGCAGCTTCCGGATGCTCGCAGCTGCCTGCGATGGACCACAGAGCCATGGTAACACGGTCGGTGGAAGCCAGTGCCGGAATCAGCTCAACCGTGCCGATCGGGTTCTGGAGGTTCGCGTTGTTCTCTTCTGCATAGTACGGCTTCAGGTTAACGAAGCTGCCGAATGCAGTGCCTGCGTCCATCAGAGTGGTTGCAGTCTCGGTGGTGTTCACGGCGTCAGCCTGAATGAGGCCTTCCTGCATCCAGTTGTACATCGTGGTAACGAGGTTCTTGTACTGCTCGGTCTCGTAGAGGTTCACAACGGTGGTGTCCGTAGCCATGTCGGGGAGAACACCGAGGTTAACCATCTCGTCGCCCAGAGAGTCCCAACCCCAGTTACGGATGTTTTCGCCGGCGGAAACAGCTACCGGCCAGCAGTTTTCTTCTTTTTCCTTAATGGTAACGAGAACATCGTGGAGGTCTTCGAGGGTCTTAACGGAATCCATGTCGAGGTTGTACTTCTCAGCAAGGTCCAGTCTGTACTCAAAGCCCTGGGAAGCTGCAAGGTCACGGCCCTCCGTGAGGCCGAACAGCTCGCCGCCTACGCGACCGCAGTTGATGTTGTCCCAACCGAGCTGCTCAATGATGCCCTGGCCGTACTTCTCGATGAGGTCGTCCATCGGATAGAGCTGACCGGAATCAGCGCAAGCCGTGTAGTTGACCATGTAAACCGGGAGAAGGTCAACGCCTTCGCCGGAGGAAAGCATCAGGGAGATCTGGTCAGCATAGCTGCTGTACGGGAGGAAGGAAAGCTTAACGTTCACGTTGAACTTCTCTTCGAGGATCTTGTCCATTGCTTCCTCAACCTGTGCGATACCGGATTCTTCTTTACCGGATGACATCGTCACGATATTGAGCGTTACGAGTTCGGATTCTTTCAGATCTTCTGCTTCGGAAGAGGCATCGCTGCTATCAGCTGCAGCGCTGTCAGAAGCGGAAGATTCGGAAGATGTGCTGGAGTCTGCGGTGGAGCTGGAAGAACCGCCGTTGCCGCAAGCAGCCAGGGAGAGGGTCAGCGCTGCTGCCATGAGCATTGCTACAAGTCTCTTTGCCATTTTCTTACTTCCTTTCATACTTTTCGACCCGCGATAAATTATTTTTAGCCTTCGCGGTCAAATTACACATATATAGTAACAGAAAATCCGCGTCTTTTCTGCAAATTTCGTGACATCTCCTATTCAAAATGTGACATGTTCGTGAAGACTTTGCAGGATGTTTTTTACAATCCTGCATATCGATACTCTATATCGATAAAAAAAGAGGAAAACCCATATGGGTGTCCCTCTCTCAAATGCAAGATGTATTTTCTGTCTTTCACCCGTTTACACGGATTTTACATTTTGTGACAGTTTTACAACAGTTTACCGAAAGAAAACGCGCTTTACAGCTTAGACCGCCGCTTTGCCGCACGGTATTCCACCGGCGACATGCCCGTGTATTTCTTAAAAACCTGCGAAAAATACGAGAAATTCGAGTACCCCACCTTCGTCGCAATGAGGCTCACCGGGATGTTCGTGTCACTCAGCAAAGACTGTGCCGCACGCATCTTCTCCGTCACAATATAATCATTTAAAGAGGCGCCCGTTTCCTTTTTAAATAAGCGGGAAAGGTATTCCGGGTTCAAATAGATTGCGTCCGCAATCTCCGCGCGGCTTAAATCCTTGTCGATGTTTCGCCGGATATACGTCATCGCGCGCTGTATCGGTGTCTGCTCCGTCTTGTCCGGTTCCTTCTCCGCACTTTCGTCCTCGCCACGGTACTTCGCATAAGCATTGTACCGCCTTTGGTTTTCCGCTTCGCGCACTTTTCCGGCCGCACGCTCCACCGCCGCCTCAATCTCCGCATACGGCGCAGGCTGCAAAATGTAGTCAAAGCTGCCAAGCTTCACGGCCTCCTGCGCATATTCAAATTCCGCGTGCGCAGAAAGGAAAATACACACCAAGCCGGAAAACCGCTCCTGCGCCCAACGCAGCAAAGCAAAGCCGTTCGTCGGCGGCATTTCAATGTCACACAGCAGCACATCTATGCGCTCGCGTTCAAAAACGCTTTGCGCTTCCTTCACGCTGTACGCCGTAAACACCTGCTCCACGGGTATTTTTTTCCAGTTTACACCGGTCACCATGCTCTCCACAACCTCCGGCTGGTCATCTACGATCAATACGTTCATCCGTTGAAAGCCTCCTCTCCGTCCGGCTCGTCCTCCGCCGCATGCAGCATTGCGAGGTCTATCGGAATCAAAATTTCAGATACACTGCCCATGCGTTCGCCCATATCCCGATTAAAGAACGCATATAAAGCGCGGTCACCGTAAATCAGCTGCAAGCGCTTTTTCACATTGTTGATGCCCACATGGTTCTGCGCGTACAGCGGGCTGTCCGGCTCGTTGATCTCCGCAATCACGTCCTCGGGGAAGCCGCCGCCGTTATCCGTCACCGTCAGGTCGGCAAACGTGTCCGCGCCGCTGCACAGCACCGCTGCCTTCACCTCAATTTTCAAAACATAATCCGGCGAGTACACATGCTTCACGCAGTTTTCCACAAAGCTCTGCAAAGAAAGCGGCGGGATCGGCAAGTCCCGTAAACGCGGGTCAATGTCAAACTGGCACACCGGCGGGTACTGCGAAGACCCCCGCTGCATCTCGATGTAATTTTCAATGTGGTCTAATTCGCGCGAAAGCGGCACAAGCTCCATGCTGTCCGTAAAAATATACCGTATGTGCTTCGAGATCTCCAAAATCATTTTTTGAATGCGGTCATATTTGCCCGCTTCCGCCAACGCATATAAGCTTTTGAGGCAATTTAAGAAGAAATGCGGGCGGATCTGCAGCTGCATGTAGCGCAGCTCTGCCTTCTGCGTCTCAATCTCGTGCTCGTATGATTCGATTTTCAAATCCTTAATCTGCGTCATCATCGTGTTGAACGTCTCGTTCACCTCGTTGAATTCGCGTATGTTCGTCTTGCCCTCGGCCTTCGCCTCCAGATTGCCGGCGCGGATATGCTCCATAACACTGCGCAGCCCCTCTACCGGCTTCGAGATGGAGTTCGTCAGCCGCCACTGAATGACCGGAATCAGCACCAGCGCCAGTAAAGAGAGTACCAGCAGCGCCGCCTGCAAGCCATCGAGCGAGCCGAAATACCCGCTTTCGTTTACGGCAAGGATCGCCCTGCAATCCGTACCCGCCAAATCGCGGCCCACGATCATATACCGCTGCTTCCCGCCCGAAATAAAGTAGTTCTCATAGTCGCCGTTCAAATTGATCCCGTTTCCCTCCACAAAATCGACAGAGGTCAGCGGCTCGTTGTTTTTGTCGGAAAACAACATCACCGCGTCGGTATCAATCTGCATGTAGCGCGCGTCCGCCAGCGCCGCCAACGGCACCATCGCCACAAGATACGTGCCGCGCCCGCCGTAAAAGCGGAATAAATACGCCTTGCCGCCGATCTCCGCGTGCCGCCACTGCATATTGTACGAATACGTGTTGTTCTCCACCGCGTCGCGCACAAAAGCGCGCAGCCGCTCCTTCTGCGCGTAGGAGATAGAATCGTCAAAAATATCGCGCTCGGCATCGCTCGGCGCACTGTAAATGAAAAACGCGCCCACATCACCGTATGCCGGCAGCGCCGTTTTCAACTGCGTAATGAGCGTATAGCTTGCAAGATACGCCTTTAAGGGGGTTTTCTCACCGCCCGACAGCGTGCGGTAATCGTCGCTCACCGTCAACCCGGTGAGAAAATCGTTCACAGAGTCGAGCTGCTCCTCCATGCGCCCCGCCCGGTAATCCATCGTGCGCATGTTGGAATCCGCAATTTTCCTGTTAAATGCCTGCGTGGAATACAGGTTGCTGAACAAAAGCAGCGCGATCAGCGGCAGCGTGACGCTCAATACAGCCGTCATCAGTTTTCGCCTGAACGAGACTTCTTTCTTCACACTTTTCATGCCGCGCGATCCTTTCATCTATTATAGTATAGAACGATGATACAATATCATAGCAGATTTTAAAGCATTTCGCAAGTTAAAATCCGAAGGAACCGTGTGATTGAAATAAACGTCCTTTCGTGGTATACTGAAACTATATCAACGGAAAAGACGGGAAACAGGCACGTTTCCCGCAGAAAGGTCGTTCAGATGACGGAACATAACGCCACTTCTCTCAGCGCAAGCCTTGTGAACCGTAAGGTCTACATCGTGTGCTACACCGGGCTCGATACCCTGTCTTCGTTTCACGATGCCCTTTATGAAGCGCGCCGCAGCTATTTCGGATCCGGCAAAACCGTACATATCCGCGCCCGCGGCATTTTCGACGGACTTTCCGGCGAAGTGCACGGCAAGCTCTCCCGCCGCACTATAAAATGGAAAAAACGCGCAGGCAAAACCACGCTCGAAGCCGCATTCACAAACGGCGGTCAGCGCGGCATCGCGTTTTATAACGCCTACGGCGCATTGCGCGCCCGCGTGTACTACGACGGTGAAATGCAGTGGATGCGCACGGAGTATTTCTCTCCCGATGACGACCGCCGCGCGCGCATTACCTTTAAGCCGGACGACCACCGCGACGCCGTCATCCGCTTCGATTATAACGATTCCACCGGCAAAACGAAAGAAACCGTGCTGTTCCCCGTGCCGTATGCATTCCAAACCGCCGAGCAGAGTTTGCAAAACGCCCAGTTCGGCGACCGCCTTCTGCTCGTCGCCGATGAGCGCGGCGAATACGCCTACTGCCCGCGTGAAGAGCAGCAGCGCCGCATCAAATTTCTGAAGCAGAATAAAAACGCCTCCGTCATGCTCTCCATGGGTTGGGAGGTCAAAGACGGCGATGTGCCCGAAACGACCGAGCCGGAGTCTGAACTGCCCGTTTTCGAGAACCTCACCGAGCCTGCACTTGTCGATTTCCTGAGCGACCCCGCTGAAAAAGCCGCAGAGCCTACCGAAGAGAATCCCGTTCTCGAAGAAGCTGCTTCCGAAGCACCCGAAGCCGAGCCGCAGCCCGAAACAGAACCCAAGACGAAAGAAGTCGAAGAATCCCTCATTGAGGACACTCCCGCAGAAACGCCAAAAACAGACTCCGCCCCCGACATCACGCCGGAAGAACTCCGGCAGGCACGTGCTCTGCTTGATAAGCTCCTGCCTGCAAAGGAAGCTGAAAAAAAGGACGACCCAGAAAACGGCATCACGCTCATCAGAGGCGGCGCGCCGCTCCGTTACACAGGCGACCTTTCCGAAGACGGCAAGCGCGAGGGCTTCGGCCGCACCGTGAACAACAACGGCATCACGCTCTATGAAGGCGAGTACAAAAACGACCTGCGCGAGGGGTTCGGCGTGCACCACTACCGCAGCGGCGCCGTCTCCTACATCGGCGACTTCAAAGACGATCAGCGCGAAGGCTTCGGCGTTTCGTTCCGCGAAAGCGACCACGCGCTGCACATTTCCCACTGGCAAAACGGTAAGCCGCAAGGCATGGCAACGATTTTCAATAAAAACGGCGATTTAATTTACAACGGCCAAATCATCGACGGCCAAAAGCAGGGCGCAGGTGTCTCCGTCGATCCTGAAACGCACTGCGTGTTCGTCGAAAAATATGAAAACAACGAAAAAGCGGGTCAAGCTACCCTGTTCGATGCAGACGGCAACTTGATTTATTCCGGTGGCTGGCAGAACGGTAAACGGCAGGGTCACGGCACGGCGTTCGACAAAAACGGCAATGTCGTCTACACCGGCGAGTGGAAAGATGACCGCTATGAAAACGGCATTTTGTACCGCCACGTGCAGAACGAGGACAAAGCGTAATGGACCGCGTTGAACTGCACGACGTGGAATACGGCGACTGCACCGTCCTCGTCGGGCAAAACCGGCAGATTTTAATGGTGGATTGCGGCTCCGTCAGCCGCTACGCCCGCCGCGGTGAAGAGGAGATTGACCGCCGTTTTAATGAAATTTTCAGCCGCTATGCGCCCGCCGCTCAGCGCCAGTTTCTGCTCACGCACTACCACCGCGACCACATGAGCGGCTTTTTAAAGCAAGTCAAAAAGGATCCCGGCTACTTTGACCGCGTATACCTCCCCGCCCTCCCGTGCGATAAGCGCGGCGTAAATCCCGTTTTGGAGTTCGCCGTGTTCGCACATTTTTTCGCCGTTCCGCAAAGTGACTTCGCGCAGGTGAACACCACCTGCCTGCGTATTTTCGACGCGCTCAATGATTCTGTCGGCGCAGACCGCATTTTCACGCTCGGCGGCGGCGACATTTTCACATTTGACGGCGCGTTTTACGAGGTGCTCTCCCCCGCGCGTAACGAGCCCTTCCCGTTCGATGCCATCCTGACAGAAGCCGTCGAAAACCTTAATATCTGCCTCTCTTCCCCGTTTCACACCGGGCGCGAAACGGAGTTTTTGGAGACGAAGGATGCGTTTGTTAAGCTCTACATGCAGTGTCAAACGGCCTTCGCGCCGTCCGACCGCGCCACGCCCGGCAGACGGCGCATCCTGCTTGATTCTCTCCGCGACCTCTTAGATCGCATGGAGGATATGCGCAGCAACCTCGCCCATTCCCCCGCCGCGCCGGATATTCAGGACATTTTAAATCAATCCGTCGTGCGCAACGTCTACACCGAAACGCAGAACGACCTCTCCCTCGTCTTTCACAACCGCCGAAGCCGCGGCCCGTCGAACCTCGATATTCTAATGACCGGCGACGTGTCCGATGAAGTGCTGCGCCGCATCTCCGGGAAGCTGTTTGACGGCTACTATATCGTCAAAGCGCCGCACCACGGCACAGAAAGCCACTTTTCAAACGTTATCGGCGACCTCGCCGTTGCGCACCTGCTCATCTCCAACGGTGATTACCACGCGGGCGGCGAAATTTCCCAGCGCTACATCGATATGGAGTGCATCAAGCACTGCACAAACACCGGAGCATGCCGCTGGCGCGACATCGCGGGCGGATGCTGCAACCGGCTGCAACGGTGCTACGAGCAGTCCGCTTCCGGCTCCCTGACGCTCAAATGCGCCGCAGCCGCCGGCGAGCGCCGCACGCCATGCAGCATCTATGTATTCGGTCACAGCGGCGTTTTGGGCTGCCACTGCGACCGCGGGTAGTTACTTCAACATGTTCTCTACGCCGTCAATGAGCTGCCCCACCGTGTGCACGGCCTTGGCGGTGCTGCGGCGCATCTCTTTTGTGCGCGCCTTGGCGGATTTCTTCCCGCCGTTCATCATCGCGGACGAAACGGCAGCCACGGCAGCGCCTGCGGCAATGCCGAGACCCACGCCCTTCACAACGTTCATGCTCTGCTTATACATGGCATCAAACCTCCAGATCCAGATTGCGGCTTTTAAAACATACAAAACAGCCGTCACGTTTAGTTTCCCCCTTTTTACAAAAACATACATCATTCTTCCCGAAAGGACTTTGACAGCAATGATTTTGAATATCGTTATGGTCGAGCCGGAGATTCCCCAAAACGCCGGAAACGTCGCGCGCACCTGCGCCGCCACGGGCGCAAGGCTGCACCTTGTGGGCCCCATGGGCTTTAAGATCGACGACAAAAAGCTAAAGCGCGCCGGTCTCGATTACTGGCATTTGCTCGACATCACCTATTATGACTCGCTCGACGAATTTTTTGCAAAAAACAGCGGCGAATTTTTCTTTTTCTCCACAAAATCCGTCCATAAGCACACGGATATACACTATCCCGATAATTGCTACCTCTTCTTCGGCAAAGAGACAGCCGGACTGCCGGAAGACCTGCTTTTCAAAAACAAAGACCGCTGCGTGCGCATCCCCATGATTTCGGAAGCGCGCAGCTTAAACCTCTCCAACAGCATCGCCATCGGCGTTTACGAAGTCCTGCGCCAGTGGGATTTTCCCGCGCTTTCCGAAGCCGGTCGCCTGCGCGGCTACGACTGGGACGCGGCAGACGCGAACGGTGCGAAATAAAAACCCGTACAAAATCGCAAAAATGAAAAATTTGCGCTAAAAAGTGTGCAATTTGCGCGTTATCTCTTGAAATCATCTTCCGTTTGGTATAAAATAAATTCCGTAGGCGGTGTTGTCCGTCAACCAAACGTATAACCGTAACTCAATATATTTCTTAAAGGAGTGTACGAAAATGAACTACCTCAACAAGAAAACCGTAGAAGACATCGACGTTGCCGGTAAGCACGTTCTTGTCCGCTGCGATTTCAACGTCCCGATGAAGGACGGTGTCATCACGGACACAAAGCGCATCGTCGGTGCGCTGCCCACCATTAAGTATCTCGTAGACCACAACGCAAAGGTCATCCTCTGCTCCCACATGGGTCGCCCGCACAACATCTTCAACGACGTTGTAAAGCTCGACAAGAAGGAGAAGAAGAAGATCGATGCTATGCCGGAGGCAGAGCAGGCCGAAGCGACCGCTAAGGCACTCGAAGCTGCTAAGGGCGACGTGAAGAAGTTCTCCCTGGCGCCTGTCGCAGCAGAGCTCTCCAAGCTCCTCGGTAAGGAAGTCGTCATGGCAAAAGACGTTGTAGGCCCGGACGCTAAGGCTAAGGCTGCAGCTCTGAAGGACGGCGAAGTCCTCATGCTCGAGAACGTTCGCTTCCACGCAGAAGAGACCAAGAACGACCCGGATTTCGCTAAGGCACTCGCTTCCATGGCTGAGATCTATGTCAACGATGCATTCGGCACCGCACACCGTGCACATGCTTCCACAGCAGGCGTTGCAGATTACCTCCCGGCTGTCTGCGGCTACCTCATCCAGAAGGAGATTTCCATCATGGGCGGCGCGCTTGAGAACCCGAAGCGTCCGTTCGTTGCAATCCTCGGCGGCGCTAAGGTTTCCGATAAGATCGGCGTCATCAACAACCTGATTGAAAAGGTCGACACACTCATCATCGGCGGCGGCATGGCTTACACCTTCTTTAAGGCTCTCGGTCACGAGATTGGCACCTCCATCTGCGAGGACGACAAGGTTGAGCTCGCTAAGGAAATGATGGACAAGGCGAAGGCTAAGGGCATCAACTTCCTCATCCCGGTCGATAACGTTGTTGCAACCGAGTACAGTGCAGACTCCGAGTGGAAGATCGTCGATTCCGACGACATTCCGGAAGGCTGGATGGGTCTCGATATCGGCCCGAAGAGCCGTGAGCTGTTCGCAAACGCCGTGAAGAACGCAGGCACCGTTGTTTGGAACGGCCCGATGGGCGTTTCCGAGTGGGAAAACTTCGCAAACGGCACCATCGCGGTTGCAAAGGCAGTTGCAGACAGCAACGCAATCTCCATTATCGGCGGCGGCGACTCCGCTGCGGCTGTTGAGAAGCTCGGCTTCGCGGATAAGATGACGCACATCTCCACGGGCGGCGGCGCTTCTCTCGAATTCCTCGAGGGTCTTGAGCTCCCCGGCATTGCTTGCCTCAACGAGAAATAATTAAAAGCATGAACGGGAGCGGAGCTTGCCTCTGCTCCCGTATTGTTGTCTCAATAAAAACGGTTTTTAACCGACGGAAAGGAATAGAAAATCATGAACAAGGCTGTTAGAAAGGCTGTTATCGCCGGCAACTGGAAAATGAACAAAACCCCTGCGGAGGCAAAGGAACTCATCACCGCCATTGCTCCGCTCGTTAAGAACGCAGGCTGCGACGTTGTCGCTTGCGTGCCGTATGTAGACATCGCAACCGCTATTGAGGCGGCTAAGGGCACCAACATCAAGATCGGCGCAGAGAACTGCCACTGGGCGGTCAGCGGCGCTTTCACTGGCGAGATTTCCGCAGAAATGCTGAAGGCTTGCGGCGTTGAGTACGTCATCACCGGCCACAGCGAGAGAAGAACCTACTTCGGCGATACCGACGTTACGGTTCAGAAGAGAACAAGAGCTGCGCTTGACGCAGGCCTCACCGTCATCGTTTGCGTAGGCGAGTACCTCGAGCAGCGCGAGCAGGGCATCACCGATGAGCTCGTTGCCATGCAGACAAAGATCGCACTCGGCGGCGTAACCGAAGAAGAGCTTAAGCGCATCATCATCGCTTACGAGCCGGTTTGGGCCATCGGCACCGGCAAGACCGCCACGGCAGAGCAGGCAAACGAAGTTTGCGCTGTCATCCGTGCGACCGTCAAGTCCCTCTACGGCGAAAAGGCTGCAGAAGGCATCACCGTTCAGTACGGCGGCTCCATGAACGCAGGCAACGCAGCTGAGCTTCTTGCACAGCCGGACGTTGACGGCGGCCTCATCGGCGGCGCTTCCCTGAAGCCGAACGACTTCGCAGCCATCGTAGACGCAGCCACCAAGGGCTGATTTTTCCACCGAAAGATTTTTTCCAGTTGAAAGGAAAGGCATCTCCACTATGAAAAGACCTGTTGTACTCATGATTCTGGACGGTTTCGGAATTGCTAAAACGGAGGGCAACGCGATTGCCGCCGCTAAGAGACCGAACCTCGATAAGCTGTTCTCTGAAAACCCGATTACAAAGATCGGCGCTTCCGGCATGGACGTCGGTCTGCCGGACGGCCAGATGGGCAACAGCGAAGTCGGCCACACCAACATCGGCGCAGGCCGCATCGTTTATCAGGAGCTTACCCGCATCACGAAGGCGGTACAGGACGGTTCTTTCTTTGAGAACGAAGCGCTCGTACACGCCATGAATAACGCAAAAGAAAACGGCACCGCGCTGCACCTCATCGGCCTGCTTTCCAACGGCGGCGTGCACAGCCACAACCAGCACCTCTACGGTCTGCTGGAAATGGCAAAAAAGATGGGCGTTGAAAACGTCTATGTTCACGCCCTGCTCGACGGCCGCGATGTTCCGCCTTCCTCCGGCAAGGACTTCGTCAAGGAGCTCATGGAGAAGATGAAGGAAATCGGCGTCGGCAAGGTTGCAACGGTCATGGGCCGCTACTATGCGATGGACCGCGACAACCGTTGGGAGCGCGTAGAAAAGGCTTACAACGCCATGGTTTGCCGCGAAGGCGAAGAGTTCGCGTGCCCGGTTTGCGCTGTATCGAAATCCTATGAAAACGAAGTCACGGACGAGTTCGTCGTGCCGTGCGTCATCAAGGGCGGCGCTCCGGTCGCATCCGGCGATTCCGTCGTGTTCTTCAACTTCCGCCCGGACCGCGCAAGAGAGATCACCCGCACATTCGTAGACCCGGATTTCACCGGCTTCACCCGCAAGAATGGCTTCTTCCCGCTCACCTACGTCTGCATGACGCAGTATGACGCCACGATGCCGAACGTTGAGATCGCATTCAAGCCGCAGAGCCTTAAAAACACCCTCGGCGAGTACGTCTCCGATAAGGGCCTCAAGCAGCTCCGCATTGCCGAAACCGAGAAGTATGCGCATGTCACGTTCTTCTTCAACGGCGGCGTCGAGAAGCAGTATCCGGGTGAGGACCGCATCCTTGTCAAGTCCCCGAAGGTCGCAACGTATGACCTCCAGCCGGAAATGAGCGCTTACGAAGTCACGGATAAGATGGTTGAGGCTGTCAAGTCCGGCAAGTACGATATGATCATTCTGAACTTTGCAAACTGCGACATGGTCGGCCACACCGGTGTGTTCGAGGCTGCAAAGGCTGCCGTTGAGGCTGTCGATACCTGCGTCGGCAAGGTCGCAGCAGCCATCGACGAGATGGACGGCGTGCTGCTCATCACCGCCGACCACGGCAATGCAGATAAGATGGTCGATGACGACGGTGAACCGTTTACCGCACACACCACAAACCCGGTTCCGTTCTGCGTTGTCGGTTATCCGTGCAAGCTGCGTGAGGGCGGCGTTCTCGCGGACATCGCACCCACCATGCTGAAGATCATGGATCTGCCGCAGCCGGAAGAAATGACCGGCAAGAGCATCATTCTCTAATTCGATCTTGCTCTAAAAGCAAAGCATTATAAACAGTCTCCCTTTGTGTTTTGGCACAAAGGGAGATTTTTTGTTCTATTTTTTTTCTAACAACTTTTAAATATATATTGACAAACCCTCCTATACATGATATCATGCAAGTGTAATATACTACCAAAAACTATACTCAGAGGTGATATTTTTCAGCAAAAATTTTAAATCAAATTCATTTGCACCGCCGTATCCGTCAGCGCAGGCACAAATCCTAACATCATTATAGGAGGTCGTTTTATGAAAAAGCTCGCATTGGTTTTGTCCCTTGTTTTGATGCTCACGTTTGTCGGCTGTTCGTCTAAGACAACTGTGAAAGAGACAGACGCTTTCCGATTCGATTCCAAGACCGGCTATGCGTATTCCACTGCGCCGTTCGGCATCGACACGACGGAGCTTGAATCCGCTATCGGCTCTAAGCTGACAATGGTCAGCGAAAGCCCCGCGACAGCACCTTTCGCATATACGAATTATTCATCGGAGGACATCGTGCAGTCCGCAGACTGCTCCGGCAAATTTGATGCGCAGTTTGACGAAAACGGCAAGCTGTTTTCGGTGACGTTCCACGAACAGCTTGCGCGCGGCACGGCAGAAGAGCATTTTGAAGCCGCAAGCAAACGCTTCACCGAAACCTTCGGCGCACCTGCCGTTCAAGACGCCAACGGTATCGGCACTCAATATCTCGAGTGGCAGGATAAAAGCAGTGGCACGGCGCTGGGGCTTACATATTCCGATCTCGGCACGACCGATCCGACCTTGATGATCTCCGTATTTGAGAAGTCCCGCTACGTCGAAGCCGGAACAGGCGACTGGAAATAAACTTAAATATATTAGAAGTTGATCTATAAACAAAATCTCCCTTGGCTTTTTGCCATGGGAGATTTTTGCCATTTTGCGGATAAATCTATATTTTTAATAGAAGATATTGAAAAATCAACAAAGATGCTCTTTGTCGCTTAACTGTGCTTCTTTGCTGCTTTAGCAGTATTTTTTACCGAATAAAGTTCATTCCGATGCGCTGTTCCGTTTCCGGCAGGCCGAATTTTTCCTTACCGAGCGCAATGCTCTTCATCAAAAAAGTCATATTTCTTGCCAAGGTGCGCATGGTTTGCAGACCCTCCAAATCCTCTTTCGCCTCGCCTGGTGCGAGGCCGTGAATGCTGTTCCAATACTGACTGGACGCGACGGGCATGCCGGAGATCGTAAAGAATTTGTTGAGTTCGTCAAACGTGGCGGAAAGGCCGCCGCGGCGGGCAGCCACAACGGCGGCGCCGACTTTCATCGTTTTATCGAATGGAGTGCTGTAAAACAGGCGCGTCAAAAGCGCAACAAGTGTTGCGTTTGCGGAGGCATAATACACCGGACTGCCGACGACAAGACCGTCCGCTTCCGCAAATTTCGGCGCAACTTCGTTGACAAGATCGTTAAAAACGCAGTGCCCCAGCTTAGAACATTGCCCGCATGCCACACATCCTCGGATGTCTTTGTTGCCGACATGAATAACTTCCGTTTCGATACCTTCTTTGTTGAAAATATCCACCATTTCATGCAGGGCAACAGCAGTATTGCCGTTCGCCTTCGGGCTTCCGTTTAAGAGTAAGACTTTCATTTTCCATTTTCCTTTCTTTACTACAATATATTTATGGTTAATATCCCTTACAGCCAGTAAGGAATTATCCATC